>Ga0302303_10000017_pt1 | contig 250655 bp, 227 predicted proteins | sample III_Palsa_E2_1_FD_194542 | JGI IMG/M metagenome (GOLD analysis project Ga0302303, IMG submission 194542) | Peat permafrost microbial communities from Stordalen Mire near Abisko, Sweden - III_Palsa_E2_1 | ecosystem: Environmental > Terrestrial > Soil > Palsa > Peat permafrost | place: Sweden... | reverse complement strand
TGAAAATTGTCTCCCTCAATTTTTCTATAATTAAAAATGAGGTTTTTTTTTGCACTTTAACTAATTGATTATGAATTAAATATACGAAAAAGATTATTTAAAATAAACTTAATTAATTGATAATCAGGTATTTATTACCTTAACTTAATGACATTGCGCGTGCGCCAGCTTAAAGGATAACGGAAGAAAAATCAATCTTTCACGCATCGAACGTTGAAACCAGAGGCCATACCAGCTTCATTTATGGATGCATCATCAGAATTATATAATAATTCACAAGCGAAAGCACAAAAATCGCCGCAATCTGTGGAAGACCACCAATCTGCTTTAATTCCAGCCTCTATAAACCCACCTCCATTACCACAAAACCCTGTCGCAACCGCTGTAAACCCACTATCGTTATTTCCACCATTTCCATCTTTCCACCCAGCAGAACTTTTCATTCGTTTACCAGCCCCATTGTGACCATTTTGGTTATCATTTAAATATGTTATTAATTGCTGCCATTCGCTTTTTGAGGGAATATGCCAACCCAAAGGAGCTAATTTTAATAATATATCGCTTACTGCATAAAAATTATAAAATTTACCATATTTAGCGTAATTGGAGCTATACTCGCGATAACTCCAACAGGCCATTTTATTTTTCGCAAAACCCTGCCATTCTTCTAGACTCTTTGCTTCCGGAATAGATTCTCCACTACTAAAATGATCAACATTAAGATTATTCTGCATCCAGATTTGGTTGCCTATTTTTATTGGAGTAATTCTGTCAATATGTGAACTCACAACTTTTTTTGGCGACATGATTTCAGACAACTTGTCTTTCAACAATGGAATAGTGGAGGCTAACACCACCCCAATCAAGCCGATTATGGCAACTATGATGGGCGTTCTATCTCTAGTTGTACTTTCCGGCATAAAAATTCTTTTTACATTAATGAAGATAAAAAAAAATTATAAAAAAATGCTACTCCTGAATGTTTATATTTCCTCATTCTGGCACCAGTTTGTCGGGTGGGGCAATTGAGCAAATACAACTCGCGACTTAAGTTTTAAGTTTTTCAAAGATTACAAATTGCATATATTTACCCAATGGGTCGAATACCCAGACTAACGATTAATAATACATGAAATTCCTAATGTTTCTCTTTATAGTATCCTTATTGCAAGGCGAATGCTATGCTCAAAACAATGTAGACGACAACAAAGCTATTGCCATGCTTAAAGAGTTTTATTGGGTTCACAGCAATATCGAATCAATGATTAAATCGGTTCCTGCTAACGTTTACATCGGTAAAACAGATTCATTACAAAAAAAATATTGCACCTCAGAATTAAATAAAGAAGCAAAAAGGTATAGTGAAAACGGCTTTGATTTATTGACAAATGATAATGGAATAGATGCTGAATCATTTAAAACAATGACCATTGTAAAAGACTCAGCAAACAAAAGTATTTACACTATTTCTTATGACGGCCCATCTCAGGATCGCAATTTTAAACCCATAAGGAAACATGTTGTTTTCCATGCAGGCGTTGTAAAAGAACGGGAAAACTATAAAATAGCATCCGTTAAATAATGCCCTGTCGTCCAACGCCTTCGCCCATCCTCTACCTGGCGCGGGTATACTACCTTTAAAAACGGTGTAGTAGTCAGCGATGAACTGCTGGTTACCCGCCCCATTATCCTAAAAAACGATAGTCTGAATTTTACCGGCCAGCAACGCGAATATATCCTGCTCAATGCCATGCCGTCGGAATAATTTTACTGCATGGCACACAAAAAAAGGCATATCATATTTAAAGTTCCCAACTCCAAATTTGATATGCCCTTGGGACAGTATTTGGCCAAAATTGGCCCACATTGTCCCAGAATGTTTCACTTCCAGGTTTAACTACCTGATTTTCAATATAGGTCTGTCTCAGCTGTTCCGCTCTGTTTCTACTGTATCATCTTTCTGCGGGACAGTACACACCTGTTTTATGCCACAGGTGCAGGCACTGGTTCAATTCTTTTTTTCGGGAGCACCACAGTGACCTTCGGCTTTGTATATGTTGCTATAAAGGCGCTTTTGTAATCTTTATAACTGCTCACCGCACCTAAACGGTACATCAGCCTGATATACAACCAGGCCATATCCAGCTGATAAGCCTTAAAACCACTACGCGCACTTTTAGGGTACAGGTGGTGGTTATTGTGCCATTCGCCAGCTACAAAACCCGGCCATAACTGGTTAATGGATTTGTCGTCGCGGTTATAGTCAACGCCGTCGCGGTGTTTGGTTTCGCCATGCGCATGACCGTCATAGTTAAAGGTCCGCACACCAACGGCCCAAATACCCGCTGCTGCAAATAAAGAAACTGCCAACGCGTTGCCGCCAATCAAAAAGAAAACAAGGTACCAAAACCCCCAGTTGAGCAGCGAAATTCCGATGGTACGCATTGGGTTGGCGTATGAGCCCCAGTACTGATACTGCTTGTAAGTGTTACCCCGTATCCCTGTGTGCGCCATTAAACGTGTTACCCGGCCGTAATCTTCTTCGCTTAAATCTTTAGCGATAGGCTGATGAACAACATCGGCCAGAAAGCAATACCAGAAACCGGCCTCTGCGTTATAAGGATCGCCTGGCTGGTCTGATTTGGCGTGATGCACGTGGTGCGAAACCACATAAATTTCTTCGGGAATAATGTTTAGCGTTAGCTGCTGGGTGAAAAATCGCCAGAAACGGTTTCTGAACTTAAATGCCCCATGCGTACAGTAGCGATGGTGCCATACGGTTCCGTGGGTGCCCATTATCATCATGCCGTAAACAAAAACGGCCACAACTGTTAATGGACTAAAAAACTTTACAAAAAAGAGCACAAAAAATGGAGCCAGGCAGAGCACTTTGAACCAACCGAAAAACGGGAGCCAATTTTTACGGTCGCGAAAGACATTTAACCTGCTGAAAAACTCCTTTAAAAGGGTGCCTTTATTCGGGCGCACAAGTTCTCCGTTCTCGTCTTCCCAGCCGTAAGACGGCGGCTGTAAAACATGATCTAAAAAAGCCATTAAATTAATTTAGGGATTAAATATAAATGTTGATTATTTGAGTGCAGGTTGGTGAGGATATGCGGCCATTGTGCCGATGCCCTCTCTGATAAGATCTTTAACGGTGAGTTCTTCCTCCTGTTGGCTGAGCGATTGCTGTAACTTGTCCTTAACCTGCTGAAATACCTTCAACAAAATATCCGGACTTAGCTTTAAGGAAATAAGGGGGTAATGAAGCTTTTTAAGGGCCGCCATTTCCTGATCGGTTGCCAATTGTAAAGTCCAGGAATCGTCGGCTTTAAATCCATGTTCGCTGGCTTCGTTCTTCAGGTCGAACAAAAAAAGATTTACCTGACGGGTCAGGAGCTGTTGTGCGCGCACACCGCCCCCAGGGGCATGTTGATAGTAATCCATTTTTGCTCAGCTGATTCGGTTTAATAATTGAAACGCTTAAAAATCACCTGAATCAGTTGAGGGTAACGTCTAAGTAATAGAACAGGAGATATTACGGGCAATATATAGAAAGGTTTCACAATTGTCACATAAAAGTTAAAGCTTTAAATTTATTTTACCAAAAGTTAAAATACACCAATATTAAACCCTACCTTCCACCCTATTTTAAAAATAAACAAATAAAATGCAAAAAGAAGGAACAGTGAAGTTTTTCAATAACCAGAAAGGTTTTGGATTTATTTCACAAGATGATTCAAGAACAGATGTTTTTGTACATTCAACCGGCCTTATTGACCAGATCCGCGAAAATGATAAAGTGAGTTACACTGTGGAAAATGGAGAAAAGGGCCTTAATGCAGTAAACGTAAAGGTAATTTAATTACCACTATAATATTTACTCCCGAACACCTGCCCCAGCGGCAGGTGTTTTGTTTTTATATCGATCTATTTTAATTTTAATCAGTACAGTATGAGCAAATCCAACGAAACATTCAATAAAAAAGAAAAAGAAAAGAAACGGCTAAAGAAAAATAACGAGAAAAAAGAAAAAGCCGAGCTTCGCAAAACCAATTCAAGTAAAGGAAAAGGTCTGGAAGATATGATGGCCTACGTAGATGAAAACGGCAATATTACTACTACTTTGCCAGAACCATCTAAACAAAAGCCAACCAAGGCTGATGATATCAAGATTGCAACACCAAAACAATCGTCTGAGACGGAGGCAAGTGCGTCACAGCAAAGTGAGGTTAAATAACCTCGCATCATTAATTTTTATCGCAAAGCATCGTAGTTAAAACTGCCTTGTCGTAAATCCCCCTTATTGTTGGCACGTTTAACACTTGTGTGCCTGCATGAATACAGTTACTTTCACAGTATGAAAGTAGTACGTGTTCAATATACTGTAAGGCCCGAATTTGTGGCCACCAATCAGCAAAATATTGCCGCTATTATAAGTGAGCTAAAAACACTAAACCATTCCGGCATAAAATATACTGCCTGGTTGCTGCCGGACGGGAAAACGTTTATGCACTTTGATCAGTTAGAAAACGAAGAAGCGCACCAGGTGCTGCAAAGTTTAGCGTCGTTTAAAAGATTCGCCGCTGAACTTGCTGCAAGCCAGTTGGAAGTGGAACCCCGGCTGGAACTTTTATCGCTTGTAGCCTCAACGGAAGATTATTTTTAAGTTATTGATAATCTTCCAGCACTACGGTATTAGCTACCTTCAGTGGCATTTCAATCATCATATTCTTCCAGGGCGTATGGGGCAGTATTTTCCATATTTGCAGGCTCAGCCATTGTTTTAGCCGCGTTTTAGGCACAAACCAATCGGCGCCTTCGGCCATTTTTTGGGCGTTGGTAACAAATGGGCGCATCTTTGTTTCGTATTTTGCAAATGCGATGGCATAGTCGCCGTTGGCGCGTTTCAGTTCCGTTGCCAGGATATAGGCCCCAACCACCGCCATACTGGTACCCATACCGGCCATTGGTGATGCACAAAATGCAGCGTCGCCCAATAAAGCTACCCTCCCGGCCGACCACCTGTCCATCCTGATTTGGCTAATAGAATCAAAATAAAAGTCATTAGCCCCATCCATATATTTCAAAAGAGTAGGCACCTGCCATTTTTCGGTTTCGAAACGCTCGCGTATAAATTGTTTCTGTTTGGCAATATCCCGGTAATTATATTCAAAAGCCGGCGATGTAAAATAAAAACTACCACTAGCTGCCGTATCATGCTTGGCACTGAAAAGGCCTACACGCTTGCCTAATGTACCATAATACAATCCAGCCATATCCTTTAGCTCCATAAAATTAGGCAAAGTAAAAATGGCAAAATAAATACCCAGGTGGTGCATAAACTCTGTTTCTTTACCAAAAGCCAGCGCGCGTACGTTAGAGTGTAACCCATCGGCGCCAATTACCAGGTCAAATTTGCGTGTTTTGCCATCATTAAAACTCACTTCAACGCCATTGGCCGTTTGGTTTATTTTGGAAATGGTGTCATCAAAAATATATTCTGTGTATTCTTTGCTTGCTTCATATAGCACATTAGCCAGGTCGCCGCGTAATATCTCCAGTTCACCACTGGTAAAGCCATCGGGCATGCTGGTTAGCTTTTTATTATTTTCATCAACAATGGTTATTTTACCTGCCCGGGTTTCGTGTTTTTTTATCTCATCAACAATATCCATCCGCTCCAAAACCTGCATGGCTGTTCCTCTAAAGTCAACAGCATAACCACCCGGCCTTATGCCTGGTGCGCGCTCAACTATGGTTACATTAAACCCATAACGATGCAGCCAGAAGGCCAATGCCGGCCCGGCAATGCTGGCGCCCGAAATTAATATATTCTTGTTTTCCATAAAATCCTTGTTTGAAGCCTCAAAACTAAGCAGATGGCCGGTTTTGGCAATTCAAACAAGGTGGGGCTATTCAATATGTCGGTAAAACAGGTAAAATAAACGGTAAGCGAGCGTTTATTTTACCCACATAACAGCATTAAGTTCCTATGATTTCTTTTACGCTTTCAACAAAAATCTCAATTTCATTAAGGGTATTGTAATAGTGTGGCGATGCTCTTATAGCCCATTGCGCTTCTTTTTCGTCAAAATCTATTAACCCAAATTCCCTGTAACTCGGCACCACGTTTATTTTTCGTTCTTTTAAGCCATTTATTATTGCTAGTGGATTTGAATTTGCTACGGTGAAGGTAACTAAAGCACCTAATTGCGGGCCTTTATCTAATACTCTTAACTTGTCAATGCCTTCCAATTCCTTGCGCAACGTTCCCGAAAGAAGCTTAACCTGTTGCCATATTTTGTCTTCGCCAATGTTACGGCAATATTCAATGGCTACTTTGGTACCAATTACAGTTGAGTAAGCAAACTCCCAGTCCTCAAATCGTTTTGCATCCGGTTGCTGTGTGTATAAATCTTTTTCTGTCCAGGTGGCGCCCCGCATATCAATAAACATGGGTTCCAAACCAAAAAGAAGCGCTTTATCAGATATATACAATGATCCTGTGCCCCGCGGGCCTCTCAGAAACTTTCTGTTGGTTACACTCAGAAAATCACATTTTAGCTGTTGTACATCCAATTTCATTTGCCCGACCGCCTGGCACGCATCCAGGATATACCAGGTCAGGTCGGGATAGGTTTGTAAATAGCTGTCATATATTGCTGCAATTTCCTCAACTGGCTGTACCAGGCCCGAATTAGTTGGTATATGGGTTATAGCCAGTAATTTTGGTTTGTATTTTTTCAGTTTTTCATCGAGATCATTTAAATCGACTCCACCTATCGCTGCATTTTTTATATGGACTACCCTGATCCCAAGTCGTTTCTGAAGCGACATAAATTGAATCTGATTAGAAACAAAGTCATCATTATCGGTAAGGATAACATCCCCGGTTTTAAATGGAATGGAGGATAATGCCCTGGTATAAGAATCTGTAGCGCTGGCTGTAAAAGCTATATTTGATGGCTTGCAGTTAAATAAATACGCAGCTTGCTCGTAAAACGAACTGATAACATCGGCGCGTAATGCCGCCGCTTCGTAACCGCCTATTTCTGCTTCCAGCATAATATGATCAAGCTGCGCCTGGGTCACGGCATTGGGCATTAAACCGGCCCCTGCGTTATTCAGATGGATTACATTTTTACAGCCTTGAGTGTCAGTCCTCAATTGCTGCACTTCTTCTATAGTAAATACACTATTTAAAGGGAGTGTGATTTTTTGATTGCTATTCATATTTGTCGACAAATTATCCATTAAACTCTGCTATGCATTCTATTTCAACCAGTGCATTAAGAGGCAAACCTTTAACCCCTACGGTAGTCCTGGCAGGTTTATGGTTAGCGAAATATTCAGTATAAATGGCGTTCATTTGGGCAAATAATCCCATATCTGTCAAAAACACGTTAACCTTTATAACATTGTCCAAAGCCAACCTCGCCTCCTTTAATATCAGTCTTATATTTTCAATTACCTGGCGTGTCTGCCCTTCAATGTCTGATGCCTCAATTTTCATTGTCACCGGATCTAGTGGCGTTTGACCGGAACAGTACAATAAATTACCTGTACGGATAGCCTGAGAATACGGCCCGACTGCTTTTGGAGCGTCTTCAGTAAAAATTACTTTCATTTTATTTGTTTTTATCTTTATCTTACCCAAAACTATGAACCATTCGATGCTTAATTTTTGCGTTTTTAGGCTGACGATAATTAAATTGATTTATTATTGTACATAAAACAAGGAAATTATGCAGGCACTTGACGACTACGATAAAAAGCTGTTGAGGTTATTACAACAGAACAACCGGTTAACGTCTGAAGAATTGAGTAAAATGGTGAACCTTAGTCCAAGCGCTATTCAACGCAGAATTACCCGGTTAAGAAATGATAAAATAATTGAAGCCGATGTTGCTATCATTTCGCCGACTGCTGCCGGAATTGGCATAACCTGCATAGTTGATTTGATTTTGTTCGAGGGTAATTCAAAATCAATTGAAAAATTTAAAGAAAGCATGTACGCCTGTGCCGAAGTTGCACAGTGTTATTATGTAACGGGAACTTATGATTTTGTTTTGATTGTAAATACCAGGGATATGGCACATTTTGAAGAGTTTTCTAAAAAATATTTGATGGACAATCCCAATTTAAAACACTTTTATACACACGTTGTAATGGACAAAGTAAAAGTTGGGTTTGGTGTTTCCATTTAAATTATCTGTGAAATAGTTTGACCAGAGCGGCGATATTATTGAACGGGAAGCTGCACAAAAAAAGTGGTTCCTTTGCCAAGCTGGCTTTCAAACCAAATTTTCCCACCATGTGCCTCCACTATTTGATAGCAGATGGCCAATCCTAAACCAAAAGATGGCTCGCCGGAAGTGCCCACTCTTTGACTTCCCGGGAACATTCCAAATATACTGTCCTTCATATCTGCAGGGATACCAATACCCTGATCCTCTACGGCAACAATAGCGTAGCCGGGTACCGTTTCCAAAACAATATTAATCATGGTATTATGTGGGCTAAACTTAATAGCATTAGAAACAAGGTTGCTGATAACCCGCCATAGTTTTTCCCTGCTTGACAAGATAATGACAGGAACCACCTGCAAACTGAAACGCTGCTTTTTAGCTTCGGCCTGGTGGCGCAGCAAATCGGTACAGTGACATAGCATGGCGCTTAGCTCCACAGGTTCTTTTTTTAAATCTTGTGGCCGGCCCTGCATTTGCAACAAATCGTTAACCAAATCGAGGGAGTTACTTGCAGAGCGCTGGATAATTTCCAAAAGCTTACGCTCTTTCTCCATTCGGTCGGGCCTCGCCAGCAGAGCCGAGGCTGTCATTTTAATGGCGCCGATAGGGTTACGTAAATCATGGGCAACTACCTGCATCATTTTCGTATTATCGGCCTGGCTCTGCTCCAGTGCGTGCAGGGTTGTTATCATCCGGGCATTTTGCTCGCCAATTTCTGCCAGCAATTTATTTTGCTGCTCAATGGCTTCCATTTGGTTTACGCTTTCAGTAACGTCCAAACAGGCACCTATCATCTCCAGCGGTTGCCCCTGTGCATCTGATTTTAGTTTGGCCCATGACCGCAGATACCTTACTTCACCATTGGGACGGATAATCCTTTCTACAAATTCAGCATCTTCTTTTGTTTTCAGTACATTTTCAATACACTGGCGCACCTGGTCGCGGTCGTCAGGATGAAGCAGTTCCTGGTAACCAACGAAAGTTGCTTTGAAACTTTGGGAATCAAGGCCATAAATGGTGTATAAGGCAGGCGACCAGGTAACAACATCCTGCTGTACGTCCCAGCGCCAGTTACCGAAGTGTGCCAATTCCTGGCTTTGCAGCATTAAAAGGTTAGCCTCGCTAATAATTTCCGTTTTCTGCCTGTTCTCCAAAATAATCCGCAAAAGGGCAGTTGCCCTTTCCATCATCCGCATTTCCTCTTGCTGCGGCGTTTTAGGTTCACTGTAATACATAGCCAATGTGGCCATCACCTCACCCTCAGCATTAATTACCGGGGTTGACCAACAGGCACCGAAATCATATTCTCTGGCTAAGAGGATATAATTCTTCCACCTCGGATTGGTCTCGATATCGCTTACAATAATCTGCTGTTTTAATGACGCAGCCGCGCCGCATGACCCCTCCAATTCACCAATGGGCAGGCCAAATATGCTGTTAACATAAGAATCAGGCAAAGAGGATGATATACCATCAATAAAACGGCCGTTTTTTATCCGTTGAACGGAACATCGCATTTTGGGGAACAACGCCTCAAGCCCCTGAAGGTAGCAGGAGACCACATCAGATAGGGGTATTGCCAAATCAGAATTTAACCTTAACATGTCACTCTCCAGCCGCTCCTGCGCCCTTAATCTTTCAGTTAATGTATTATCGCGCATCACCCCACTCAGCATTGACGGTTCATTGCCTTCATAAATCACAACTACGCTGTCTTTTATCCAGGCAATATGACCATCGGCCCTTATCATTTTATATTCAAATACATGGCTTTTTGCAGGCAAATTCTTTAAATTACGATAGTCAGCTATCACCCGGCGATCTTCCGGATGAATCCGGCCTTCCCAAAAATCGGGGCTCATCGCCCAGGTTTCTGGCGAAAAACCTAAAACAGGCTGTATCGCGTCGCCAATAAAAGCAAACTTTTGCATATGGACGTCGGCTTCCCAAACAATGCCCCCTATAGACTGTAAAAGGGTATAAAGTTTATCACTTCTCATTTAAAGCCCAGGTTGAATAACAAATCAAACAATCTAAATGTACAAACATCGCTTAAGATTTCAAATGATAAGGGAAGAATAAATAAATCTCAAAAGTAAATACTTAATATTTAAGTATTATTTTATCGTACTAAGAAACCACACTTAAAACAGGTGCTCATCCGCACCAAAATATCAGCCATAAATACCGTAAAAATACGGTATTGACCAAATAGCAAAAAGTACCTTACTTTACATTGTAAAAAGAATTAACCCTAACCTTTAATCACAGAACCAAAATTTATAATGCTTTATGGTTCTCGATTTGATTACGTAACGATAAAAGAATGAACGAAGGCATCACCTTTTTCAGCTTTTACTTTTATTGCATTTCGTTGGCTGGTTAAGCTTTCTGAAAAGAATTGCTTTAAAGCGGCGGAATGAAATAATGTTTTGAGAAAAATCAACCCCTGGCTGAACCCTCGTTTCAGTTTGCCGGATGGGATGCCTATTTTAAAAAAATGGCGTTGTTTTAGAAACGAAAACAAATTTTAAATAACATAAACCGTATTTATCAACCTAAACCGAATTACACAAAAACCATTAACAATAATTTAAAAAATCATGAGCACACAAACTAAACACGTTGAATCAATCGACTATGAGCAACTTCAGGCCGTAGGCGGCCCTGTTAGCTATCCAAAACAAATCGGGTACGGACCACTTTATTTCCTGTCCTCTAACGTATTGGTTTTTAGCGACAACTACGACCAGGTAAAAGTTACATTCAGCAACCTGGCTGGCTTATTTCCAAATGCACCTATTTTCCTGAGTCCTCAAAACACTATACAAAGCAATTTGATATTGAATAATGGCTTAACTACTCTTACAATTAAAGAGATTCAATTATTCCCGCCTACTCCTGATACTCAGGGTACCGTATTGCTTAGCGCTTATTGGACCGACATTAACGGCAATGGAAAACAACCATTTACTGGTACGATAGCTTCATGGACCAATCCTCCATCAAAATAATTGAATAAAAACCACACAACGGTTTTTTATTCAATTTACTGAATTATAAATAAGCAATGCGTGCCGGACAAAAATCTGGCGCGCATTGATTTCTCTCCTACACCTTATTTAACCGAAAAATATGTCACAAGCAAGTGTCTTCACCTTTTCGAATGAAAACTCAACCGATAAAAGTTTTTATGTAGGGGTAAATCCAACACCCGCCGCAGGTTGGTGCGCCTGCCTGTTAACCCAGCCCTTAAAAGATCAACCGGTTATCGGCCTGGATACTACCTGGGCAATTGCAAATAATGCGGTATATATATATGCGCCAAAAGCACCGTCGGACGAGACGACTTTCCTGAAATTATTAAATAACTTCTTAAACTCTCTGAGTTCATACACCAATTTATTCCTCTGGGTAAATGATGCTGAAACCTTATCCGGCGCCAGCAATCAATACATAGCGGTACAGCAGAATCTTGTTGGTCTAAGACTTACAAACAACAATGCCAATATATTATTCGGTGGATTTGTCAATTTATCAATTGGCATCAACTGTTTGGTAACTCTTGATGACAGCAATTTGTTCTTCAACATCATTCAGCAAAATACATCCGGTCCTATATCATTTTCTAATAACCAGTCTACCTCCTCATCCCAAATTGTTAATTCAACCCTCTATATTTCAATGACAGGTGACAGTTTGGGCTGTTTCCGTTTTGGCATTAATTTTATTGGAATAGGCGATTGGAATGCATATAACACCGGTTTAAAATATTTTTATAACGATAAGAACGGGAAATTAAATCAACTCAATTATCCGCTGCTTGATAACTCGTATACTTCCGTAATCCTATTTCAGGCAAGCCTTGATCCAATAAATCAGTTAAACAACGCCTATATCAGAACTTATCTGGCGTTTAATACCGGCAACACCGTTTTTCCGACTTATCTGCGTTCAGACGTGGGTAATATGATATCGCTGATAGCCAATTGCAGCTTTTTAGCTAATCCTGACGGCTTGCCGTTTGATTTACCTGCCGATAATGCGTCGCTGCTTGTTTTCAGCAGTTCTGACAAAGCGGGCACACTTCCAGCTTATTTACTAATGCAGGGCGGTTTTTTTGCAAGTACTGCCAACAACAAACCAGCCAATCTGCTTTGCGGCCTTTCGGGGGTTGAAACCATATCGGTTAATCCACAAACGAAAGATTACCAGGGCGATTTTATTTTATTTGAGACAGGACAGCCCGCGTATGCGCCGCTTTTCCCATTTCCCGACAACCAAAGCTTTACAAACAACCCGCTGCTTACAGACGAATTTTTGAGCGCGTGGATATCGATAATGCCCTCTTCTGTTGCTTCAGGACCGGCACAAAATACCATACCTATCCGTTTTTATTCACAGCCAGAGGGTTCTTCCCTTTACGCAGTTACTGATATCACCGATAAAACGGCTACACCATTTCTGGGTTTTTACGAACCTGTAACTGCTGCTCTTGAAGTTTCAAATGCACCGGTTTACTTTCCAATGGCTTTTTATGGCTCATTTACCAATGCATCAACGGCCGGCGGAGATATTGCTTTATTTGAAAACAAAATTCTTAGCCCATGGCGAAAGATCATTATAGAAAAGGCTGTTTTGCCGCAAAAGATAACGATGGGGAATTTAACCCCGCCGGTACCAACGGTTGATCCAACACCATCTACAACCCCGCAGGGCCTAATGGTACTGGTAGATGAACAAAACCATACCTGGAAAGAACTTATCCTCGCAAAAAATTACGCCGGCACCTCGCCAAATCCCAGCCCGTCTGATTTACTTACGCTGGATTTTGTGGATTTGAATCCACGCCTGCAAAGTGCATTTCAAACCAACCAGCAGTTTTTGGTTATCGGGCTCGATAAGGCACTGCCTGATGACCCCTCTCAAAACATCCTGGGTACATTCAATAATACCATGGAGCTGGAGGGATGGCCCTTTATACTTAATGTACAGGCACAAAATACCTATGGGCTGTTTAATAATGTACTCATTTTTAAGTTTTGCAAAGGAACATTGTACGACCGCGTACAAAACCCGGTTTTGTGGACCAATGCCGAAGATTTTAACGAAACATCGCAGGATGGTTTAACCACCCTGTCTGATTGGCTCACGGCCTATATTGAAGATGGTATTGTTAAAGGCGAAGGCGCTAACCCTACTGATCCGGATTTTGCGAACTTTGCAAAAATTGTAAAAGACCCTGACTGGAACGGCATACTGGCCCTAAAGACAGATATCGGGTTAAAGAACTTCCCGGCTGAGTTACAGGGTTTGCTAGCCGGCATTGACCTTTCTATGTTCAATGCACACCACTTCGGTATAAACGCCAATCAAATTAAAACAGCACCCGACCCGGTAACCGGCAAAACTGTTGTTTCAATGGATGATAAGAGCTCCATGTTTGGTCTCATTTACTATGTTGACCCGGCTTTTGCCCCATACACGAAAAATATCGATGCCTATAAACAAACGCTTACTTTTAATCCTTCATCCGACTACAACTTTAAAACCCTGATGCTGAAAGTACTCTTTGAAAATTCAAAGATCAAAAGCTTTAAGAGTTTTATCCAGTTAAGTATTTATAAACTATTTGACAGCCCGGTTCAACAAACGCCGGGTAGAGACAACATTCTGATACTTACCGGTAGTTACGAAGATCACAACGGCTCGCCGGCGTATACCTTTAACGGTTACGACGATGACCTAATCCCGGTAAATAACCCATCATTGGGTATTGTTGAAATTACCCGCTCCAATTTCAGCACACTGGTGCCAAACACCATACAACAGGCAGAAAACCTTGTATTTGCACAGTTTGCGTTGTGGGGTTATCTCAATTTCACCAAACCAACAGGGATGGATGTTTTGTCATTTGGCTCAGCAGATCCCGCCAATCCGGGTACAGCCAATGGCTTAGCTTACTCACAATTACTGATTAAAATGAATTTTAGCCTGGACACTCCGGCTATAAAAACATTCCAGTTTGATATCAGCGAAATCAGCTTTGATATTCCAACCAGTACCCCGCGGTCAGCAAGCTTGTATAATCACTTTCCCATTACATTAACCAGTTTGGTTGGGGGCGATGCAAACAACCTTCCGGCAAACCTTGGCTTTATTCCAATTTCTACACCTGATGTGATTAACACCAGTGTCCCTACCGATAAATGGTATGGATTGATTTATGATTTCAATTTAGGTACTCCGGGAGCATTAGCCGCTAGCGCGGGCTTTAAATCGAGCATGATGTTCGCCTGGTCAGTAGCCGACGGCACCGTATTTACCGGATTAAAACTACCCGGTATGAGCTCGCAAAGCAAAATGCTGAGCCTGCAGGGGGTATTGAGCATTGATATTGCCTCTATTAAATTACTGATGGCAAAAACGGATGACGGTGAAAAAGACCCTACGGCATTCCTGCTCATGCTGAATAATATCACGCTAAAGTTTTTAAGTAAAAAATTTCCATCAGGCGCCAGTATTGACTTTTACCTTTTTGGCGATCCGGCTGCAACAACGCAACCTACCAGCATGGCCTGGTATGCGGCGTATCAAAAGGATAGTAAATCAAGCAAAAAGAATAATCTATCACTAAATCCATAATTATGAAGACCGGGCACGTTGTTTCAGATATTTTTTTCAGGATGATCAGCCGTTTGCGTAGTTCATTTACCCCAGCTATTGCAATCATACTTGTTTTAAGTAGTTTTTCTACTATAGCTACCGCCAAACCAGGCCGGCCGATAACACACAAAAAGGCTAAAACCGCCACCACGCTTGTAAATAACAGCCCGGTGGTACGGTTAGAGATTCACCACATCAATATAAACAATGGCGATGCCTCAGTAATAAGGTTGAGGCATAAAGACGGTACAGAAACCAAGGTATTGATTGATGGCGGACAATCAGATGCGACGACTTATTTAGTACCTTATATTAATGCCGTATTTAAGGACGCCAATTTTCAATATACCATCCTTACACATTACCATAACGACCATTATAAAGGCCTGCGGGCCCTGGGAACCGGTGCTATCAGAAGCGAGTATTATATTGATTTAGGTGGATATAATATGGAGGACGATGTTGAGCCGGGCAAGCTGGCACTGATACAGCCTAAAGATATCATCTGCCCGTGGACTGATTCGACAGGGGTTTTTGAAAAATCAATGGCTGGGTATATAGCATCAATCGGCATAGCCGCCAACAACTACGGACTAAAACGTTATATGCCGCTCTCTAAACCAGGCGACTCTATACAATATATGGTTGGCGTTAAAATACCACTTGGCGTTTTTACACAGGGTACAGCCACTGTGCCAATTGAACTGAGATGTGTTGCCGCCTGGGGATTTACTCAGGATGACAACAAGGTGACTGACGACTGGCATGAAAACGCAAGTAAAAACGATCCTTCATTAGGGTTTGTGTTGGAGTGCGGCGAATTCCGTTACTTTTTTGGCGGCGATATGGGAGGCAGCTCAGGTAGTAATTATATTGACCAGGAAACAACATTGGCTAAGGGTTTTGCCTACCTATACAAAGGTGCCAAATCATATTACAAACCAGCGGCAACATACGATGGGCATATTTGTGGTTTTAAAGCTAACCATCATGGTAGTGCAGAAAGTAACAACAGCACCTTTTTAGGTCAAATGCATCCCGCTGTTTGCGTTACGTCGGCAGGAAGCAATGACGCCTGGCATTTACCTTCTATCCCATTTCTTACAAGGCTAAATGCAACAACACCGATTACAACTGCTGCGGATTTCCCAACAAACCCAACACCTCCACCAGCCATAAAAGCACAGGGCTTCTTCTTTACTAATCTCCACAATTTCTCAAAGGGAAATGACTCAAAAACGGAAGCTAAAAAACTGTTTGATACCAGATTAAGAACGGCCTTTCAATATGGCACCATAGGTACATCCGAGGAAAAAGCCGGGTATGAAGTGGTGCTGTTACTGGATGATAACCAAACGGTAGATTATAGAAAGCAAAGTGCATTTGCAGTGTCAGATGTAGACGCTGCTTATAAAGTAAGCCCTCCTGTTGCATATATCTATTGCCATCAAAAATAAACCGATCAAAAAAATATAATGTGAGCCTAAACCAGCAAGTATGAAAACGCATCAACATAAAATAACCCCATTTGCAAAAAAGACACCAGCTTGGAGAATGTTCGTTGTTTTCTTTTTGTACATAGTTGCAGCACCGGCTTCAACCATTGCAGCAACTAAACCCGCGAACGCTGTTTTGAACAACAGCCCGGTAATACGTTTGGAGATACATCATATCAACATAAATAATGGCGATGCATCGGCCATAAGGTTGGTACATAAAGATGGCACCGAAACTAAAGTACTAATTGACGGTGGTGACCCAAAACCGACCGATAACTTATTACCTTATATACAGGGAATGTTTAAAGATGCACAGTTTCAATACATCGTTTTAACACACTATCATAAAGATCACTATAACGGGCTGACTGCTTTAGCTAACGGCACCTTAAAAAGCGAATATTATATTGATTTGGGAGGATATAATATGAGAGGGGCCGTATCTCAGGGAAACCTGGCTTTAATACAACCCCAGGACACAATTTGCCCGTGGACAGGTTCGGACGGAGTTTTTGACGGCACCATGGGCGCTTACGCATTGGGCATTGGCGCTGCTGTTGATCATTACGGACTAAAGCGCTATATGCCTATTTCTAAAGATAATGATCATATTCAGGATATGGTTGGAGTTGTAATACCACTTGGCAACTTTGAACGAAATAGCGTTAGTGTACCAATTAACTTACGATGCGTTGCCGCCTGGGGATTTACCCAGGGAAATGGTGCTGTAATTGATAACTGGAAAAAAGGTGCAAGTAAGAACGACCCGACGTTAGGATTTGTGCTGGAATGTGGTGAGTTTCGTTATTTTTTTGGCGGCGATATGGGTGGCGATGCCAGTAGCTCTTATATCGATCAGGAAACAACACTTTCTGAGGGCTTTGCTTTTCTGTACAAAAATTCGGTATCATATTTTAAACCGGGAACGGCTTATAACGGACACGTTTGTGGTTTTAAAGCCAACCATCACGGCAGCGATAAAAGCAATAACGATGTGTTTTTAACCAATATGCATCCATCTATATGCGTAACTTCGGCGGGAGACCACAGCGGTTGGCATTTGCCTTCTGTAGGTTTTATCGACCGTTTGTCAACAACTACGCCTATTACGTTGCCAACAGATATACCTACAACTGAGTCGCCCACTGTATCGGCCCAGGCTTTTTTATTTACCAATTTGTACAATTTCGGCGGCAATAACGACTCGCTCGATGAAGCCGACAATCTTTTTGGCCACCGGGAAAGAACAACCTATAGTTATGGAACGAGCGGGACCCAGGAGTACAAAAGGGGATTTGAAGTCATCGTCTATCTCAATATCCCGGACGTCGATATGACAAAGGTAAGTGCATACCAAACACTAGGTGTTTTAGATAACTTTCAAACAACCGGTGGCGAGGTAGTTTTTTGCCACAAAACATTATAGTGCTTAGCTAAACGGCCCGAAACAAAAAAATTACACCTGAAACCTTTTTAAAATGGATCTGCAACAATTAGCCACCGACCTGAAAAAAAAGGTAAGCAATCAACAGCTTACACTGGATAATTCTGTTATTAAACAGGATACCTTTGCCAGCCTGCTCACCTTTTTCAGCAATAATACCATTTCATTAACAGGCATTACCGATCCTGATAAACAGATCAGTGTTTCGGGCAAGGTTTTAACCATTACGGGCAGCGAGAGTCTATTTAGTTTATCAATAAACGCAACCATAACTCTTACGCAGCAGGATGACGATACGCTGAATAGTAACTATGGTACTTCGTTCGCCGGCGTTAAGTTTAGTGATTTAACCACCTGGGGTATTTTACCGGCTGATGCCTTTGGTCCTTTTACGCCACCGGGCCTGGGGTTCGATACTGTTAGTATGACTGTAGTATCCGATTCTAAACAACTCGTTCAGAATTGGGCCGCCATCAACTCACAAAATACTTTATCGCTCGTTAGCAGTATCGGTTTAAACCTTACCAATATCGGTTTCGGCATTCAGCGTTCACCTAACCCTTTAAGCGGCGGTTATGATATATCTTTTTCATTAACCGGTACATTTAAACTCGGTAATACTAACCTTACTGTAAGTGCATTAGTGCCTGTTGGTTCTGGAGCTACCAAAGGGCAATGGAATGTTACCCTGTCATCAACCAGTACCCTTGCTGATGGCATTGCCGATTTAACGCAGATAGTGTTTGGCAATAACCTGTTCGCCAGCCTGCCGCCGGGTTTCCAGGATGCACTGAGCTTCAGTCTTACCAAATTACTCATCGTATTTTCACCAGCGGGAGCGGGTGTTAAATTCATTCAGATAGCCATAGCACGACCGGTAGATAAGCCGTGGGAAGTGGTAAGCGGCTTTACTATTACCGGCGCCGGGGCCACGTTTACGTTAAACAAGGTAAATACATCCTTTGCATTAAGCACCAGTGTTTTCGGCAAGTTTTTAATTGGGCAGTCAACAGCACCAACAAAAGTTTACCTGGATGTATACCTTTATATTCCTTCAGGACAAAACGACTGGCAGGCGCAGATCAGCGGATCAATTGAGAATAACAGCATCACTGATGTATTCTCGTCATTACCGGCTTCAAACGGGCAGTCGTTACCGGCATTCCCAATTGGGCTGCAGTTACAGCAGATAACACTTGATTATCTGAACATAACCTACAGCCCATCATCAAAAACACTTACCGAAATAAGTTTCAGCGTTACCAGTATTCTGGAACTGAATATTTTTGATCTGTTCAAAATTCAAAATCCGCATACTGCGCTTGATATTAAAAACCCTACGTTAGCTTCACAACGTGCGTTAACGGGTAATGTAGGTGGCACATTGGTAGTGGCGGATGTGCCTTTTGACTTATTGGCCAATAAGCCGGAAGCAGGCTTGGGTTGGACCTTCTCAGCGACCATGCAGCCCGGTACTTCCATCGCCATTCTGGACCTTGTAAAATACTTCTTAAAAACACTCAATATCACTAACCTGCCTGATTGGATTAACAAGGCATCGCTTAATATTTCTGGCATCAAGGTATCCATGTATGTACCTGCCGCGGGCGAAACTGATCAGAATAAAAAATACCATATTGAGGGTACCGTGCAATGGGCGCTTAATGTAAATAGCTTCGTATTGCCCGAACTTACTGCTATAGTGGCGATGGATTATGTAAACGGTGCCGCAACCGGGAATATAGCCGTATCGGCGATATTTTTAGGACTTCCATTTAAAGTAGGATATAAATTTGGCTCGCCGGATACCGAAGTTTATTTGGAATGGCTGGGCATACAGGCCGATTACAAACATGATGCAGATAAAAATACCGACACCATTCTCATCACCTTCGCCGATATGTCGCTCGGCGAAATTATTACTCATTTAATAGCATCATTTGATCCTGAGTTTTCATTATCGGCGCCATGGGACGGCCTGAACTCTATCAACCTAAGCGGCTTATCATTAAAATATACCCGCAATATTGCCGACGAGGCCAAAAACTCAATAGTAATTAGTTATAAGGCAGACATCAACCTGGTATTTCTTGAAATCAGCTCGCTTACGCTTACAAAAGATGAAACAGGTGTATTCCTTGGCTTTGAAGGCAAGTTCCTCGGCTTCCCGATTACATCAAGCTCGCCAAACCCAGATGCGCAGAAACTGGCAGGCAAAGGATCAGATGTTCGCGATCTGGGCAGCATACCAACCCCGGGATTGGGTACCCAATACTTCGATCTCGACTATCTTGGCCTCGGCCAAAAAGTGGAACTCTATCCATTCCAGGATCTTAAAACCGTTGACCAGGCACTTACCAGTTTAAAAAACGTGTTCAAAGACCCGGTTAAACCGGCACCGGGCCAACCACCTATTTTGCCTATAAAGATCAAGCCGACAACACCTGTTTCTTCAACATTGATTTACAGCGATGAAAGCAGCTGGCTTATTGCTACCAAATTCACCATTATTGAAGCTATAACATTAGGCGTAATTTTTAACGACCCTAACCTTTATGGTTTGCTTGTAGCGCTTGATGGTGATAAAATGAAAAGCCTCAGTGGTCTTAACTTCCAGATACTTTATAAAAAAGTTACCGATTCAACAGGCGTTTATCAAATTGAATTAAAACTGCCGGATGCTATCCGCGAGTTGCAATTCGGTGCCGTTTCTGTAACGCTACCCATTATTGGTATTGATATTTACACCAACGGAAGCTTTAAGCTCGATTTTGGATTTCCATACAACATGGATTTTTCGCGCTCGCTTACCATACAGGCGTTTCCATTTACGGGTTCGGGGGGCTTTTATTTTGCCTACCTCAGCAATGTGCCGTCCAAAAATGTACCGGTAACAACGGTTGGTACTTTTAACCCAATTATTGAGTTTGGACTCGGCCTGCAGTTGGGCGTTGGTAAATCAATCAATCAGGGTATCCTTAAGGCAGGCTTCAGCATTACGTTGGTGGGTATATTTGAGGGTGTTGTTGCATTCTACTCGCCCAACCTTCCTACGTACCCGGGCGCTAATGATACCTATTACAAAATATCGGCAACGGTAGGATTGGTTGGAAAACTTTATGGCGAAATCAATTTCGCTATTATTTCGGCAACTGTTAATGTTACTGTCTATGCCTATATTCAAATGGTGGTTGAAGCCTACCGCAAAATACCGGTATACCTGGAAGCAGGCGTATCCGTGTCGGTTAGCGTTTCTATCAATTTGGGCTTATTCTCTATTTCCATCAGCTTTAGCTTCTCAACAACCATCAGTGCATCATTTACCATTGGCTCTGATGGTTCGGCACCATGGGATTTCATTCCGCCTTCAAAAGCAGGTCTGCTTACAGCAAATCTATTTGCTACGCAGCCACCCGTTTGTCCGGCTATTAAATTAAACTGGCAGCCGCTTATCCTCACCGATGCAGAAAAAGCAAATGAACTGTTGTCGGTATATTTCTTCCCGCAGTTAACCGTTGCTACGGCCGGCACTGCACAGGCGGCGCAATTTGCCAACATTTTGTATATCGATGCCCCGGCCGATGGAAGCACAACAGATGCCTCATTAAATAAACTGGTAAAAGGCGTTTTATTTTGGAGCATAAATGCAGCCGTCAATGCCACCCAATCAAATACCACGCTCGATAACCTGAAAACAGAAAATGTATCGGTTGATGTATTGAAACAGGTTTATGCGTACCTGGCCGATACTTCATCTAACCCAAGCCCGATACCTTATGCTGCCATTGAGCCATTCCTGAAGGCTTATTTTAGCATCAATGTGATGGACCCCGATTATGTGCTGGCACAAAATCAGGGTAAGGCAATAAATATTAACGCCAGTATTTTACCGCTATTCCCAACATTGCAATTATCGTGGAAATTAAATGGCACCAGCAGCACCTTGACCACCCAGAATGTAGACGAAAACTACATGCAGGCGATAGAGGATGAACTTGAAAAGTTAAAAGTAAACTATCAAAACAACCTTGAAAGCGCCAATGACGAAGCCGAGGAAACCATGCACGGTATTACCTCGCTATTTATGGCTAATGATGCTGCGTCACAGCCAATGCCTGCCTTTATTTTCCAGGATTATATTTTGATGGTGGCCAAATCGGCTTTACAGGATGCCATTGCCGAGTTTGAAAACTTTAATTATAGCATTATCAGCAAAAACGAAAGCTTAAATACACTGGTTGCGCATTTTAATGAACTCACTTACAATTGCAATGATAGCACTGTTATTACCAATAATTTAACCCCGGCAGGTATCGCGACAGCTAACAGCACAGTTAATTTTAATACCGGCCTTTCCTTAAAAATAACAGGACTAAGCTACCAGGTTCAATACCAGGACACCCTGCAAATCATTGCTGATAGGTTTAAAGTGCAGGTTAGCGACTTAAACATCGATAGTAATCTGGCTATTCAGGGTTTGTTGGCCGCAAACGTTGTGGTCAAAATAACCGGCTTTAACGATTACACCATAGCACCGGGACAAACTATTACACAAATTGCTGCTGCCATGAAGCCAACAACCGGCACCACAGCAGCCACAACAGTCCAGGTGTTGCAAGCAGTAAAAGATTCACAGGCATTATTAAGTCTGGCTAAGCTGATCCTGCCGGATGTGAACTATCCAACCACCGGCACTGATTCTTTCGAAAGTGTATCTACCTATTACGGAGTAACTATTGATTCAATTGCCAACAATCCGGCTAACTCGGTACTTACTAATTTGTTTAATACCAATACGGTAGTAATTCCTAATTTAAATGTGCTGAATGTAGAAACCGTAGTTTCCACATTTGACACCACAGATAATATTGCACGTATATCGGCGCAGGTGGCACGCTACTTCCTGCATGGTATGCGCTTGCCGATACCAGGCAACTTATCGGTAACATCTGGACTATACGCACTTAACGGCCAGCAATTTGCATTGCCGCCTGTAAAAACCGGTGATGACCTGAGCATTCAACTGACCAAAACCGGCGACACCGGGCCAAATTGCTGGATGCAATTTGACAATTCGTGCGATTCATCAACCTTAAATGTTAAAATCACCGATAATACCATCAGCCGTATTAATGATCTGGTAAGCATAACGATTGATCCGGATACTTCACCAATACCACCGCAACCTGCGCCGATGGGTAAAATTGTGGATGAAACATTTACTTTAAAACCTGGTTTTGCGTGGCAGTACCCCGGTAAGTTAGCTTTACCAATAGGCACACCGCCAATCCAATTGGCAACAAGTCCAACTATCTGGAATTTTTCGGATGCGCTGATCAACAAGCTTTTATCTCCGGACCAGCCACTTGTACAGGATTTGGGCCTCGAAGTAATCCTGATGGAAAAAGACAGCGCCGGAGGATTTAAAAAAGAAACACCCAACTATGCTTTCTCAACTATTGTAGAGGTTGATATTCAAAAAATCGTCAATAAATCTGCCGATGCTACTATACTTGATAATGCTTATGAAGTAACCGGAGCCAACGATACCGGCATTGTGTACCTGGAGCGTTTAATTCAATATATGAACGGCGGCGCTGGTGATGGTTTTATACAGCAGATACAAATATTGTACCCGCCTGATAATAGCGGCAATACGCCGGATGGTTTACAATCGGCAGAAAACAAAGATATAACCCTTGCTTTGGTTCAAGCCAATCTTTCAACCGAAACCAACCCGGTAAAAGGCGCTTTGGCTTTGGCCGTAGATGAGCCCAAAACAACGATAAATACCTTTAAGCAATTTATTAGCTACTTGTGGCAGTGCAGCATTACACGCACTGGCGGTTATTATTTGTACTATAAAACAGGTGATGGAAATGGCTTGCCTTCAACCATATTCAGTAAGAGCAATACAGGCAAAATTTATGTGTTGATTACCTATAAACAAAGTTTATCAATCAATTTTGTTAATAGCGCAACTGTGGCAACGCCAATAGATGCAAATGCTACCCTTTATGTTAAGGCTGATAATTTAACAACGCTTACCGCGCTTACCACACCTGGAAACGCGGGCTTTATGCTGGAGCGTAAAAAACCGGATGATTATGTTCCTGTAGAACCGTATCCTATCCCGGCCAGTCCACAAAGTCATACACAGGATGTTAATTACCTTAACTATCAATACAATTTAATTGGATACCAGTTAATTGACAATAATGTATTTAATGGTGTTTGGTCGTTGTTGCCTGTTGGCCCGGTAAATGAACATGATCCGGATGAGGTTAAAAATCTGAAAGCGCTTTCGGCCAAGGCCCTGCTTGATCAAAACTGGAAATACAATTCATTAATTCCACTGGCAAAAAACGTGAAGGATGCCAGCCGCATACAACCTGCTAAACCTACCTATCCACCAGCAATTGACGACCCTTACGCAGGTATCGGCAACTCGGTAAACGTTAGGCTGAACTGGCAGGATATGTTTGGCAACATCATTAACACCACGTTAAATAACGGGCAGCATGATATTGTTTTATCCAACCTTTATTCCGACAATTTATTCTCCATTTTGCAATGGCCAAGTTTAACAGCTTATTATTATTTTGCTGCTTCGGGCGGTAAACCGCAGCTGCAGTTTTATGCAGTGGTTGATCCTACCAGGTATACTATTTCACCAAAGTTATCAAAAGATGAGGCGATCAGTAATGCCCAGATCGACATGGTAACTTATGAGAAAATATACTACCAGCTTATTCAAAAAGATATTAAAGTAAGCCTGCAGAGCAGCATTAATGCTGATGATGCCAATAACGCAATAACTATTGATCCTTCGGTAATATCTGGCTATGCGGGTGATATCTGGGCCTATTTAAACCAGGTGGTTGCCAACCCGGCAACAGCTGTGGCGCCAACTTTCCCTGCGCTTACCTTTAATATCAATTTCAACAACAGCGAGCTTATTTTTGAGTTGACTGTACAGTTCGCTATCAGCCGTACAGCCAATGTCGATCCTGCTTTTGCCAGCGAAGCAACAGTAAATACTGCTGTAACCGCGCTGAAACCTGCAACATCTGATCCATCGGTAAAAACCAATGTGAATGATGCGCCGCCAATGCAATCACTCACCGCATTTGCTACAAAGTTTGAAACATCATTTAAAGATTTACCAACAGCGGGCAACTTCCTTAAAATAGCCGTTGGACTCGATCGTGAAAGCAATGACACTGACGACAAGAAAATTTGGGTGGTGCATTTTGACAGTAACGGAAAGAACGGCATTTACTATACCATTGATAATTCCCAACAATATTTCTTTGCGCCGCAGCCATTGGCAAATAGTTTAGAAACCTTTGAAAAAGTTGCTATCAATCAATATCAATCCGGGCAAAATTATCCGATTGGGGCACCGGTTGTTAAAACATTCTCAGATATTGATCTGGATAGCTGGGGCCGTAGCTGCCTGGAAGCAATCGACCTGTTTTTAACAGCAGAGTATGCAGTACCGGCATTTTTAATTGACAAAGGAGCATCGCTTCAGACAATACTTGATGCCAAAGAATTAATAGCCGAAGGTATTGCAGGCAATGTGAACAACATTATTGAAATTGATAAGCCTGATAACTCGAGCCTTGCAAACGCTAAAGAGAAACTGAAACAACAGTTGCTTATCCAGTTATCCAACTCCTATAAAATCAATACTATCGTCCAAAACTCGGTGAAGGTTTTATATGGCTTTAACGGCAGCAATGAGCCGGTTACCGCGCCGCCTTATGTGCCGCAAATGTATGGTGATATGGCCGGAACCTTCGCTACTGCGGTACGTGCACGCCATGCGGTTTTTGGCGATGATGAAAAAACAGCAGATCAGTACACCCTTTCAACCGCCAAAATTCCGTTGGGTTCTTCTAATGGTGGCGCTTCATGGCTCACCTATCTGTTTGAAGCCAAAGATGCTGAAAAACACAGCAGCTTCAAGTTCAGTGATATGCAATTTAAAATTTCATACATTGAACATCAGATCGATCAGGTTAAAAACATGGGCGAATACCTCGCGTCATCGTGGCTAACTCTTATTATTCCTTTAGATGTTGCCTTAACCGATGTGGGCCCTGTAGAAATACCTATCGCGCTCCGAAGCTATCCTACGCCGCCTTCGCTGGTAAGTCAGGTGGTTGACTATGCGCCATCAGGCAATAAAGATCAAACAACTACGCTGCAACAAGCAGTACAGTGGGGATATGATTTTAACTACATGCCGCCAGTAGCAGGGCAGGATCAGGTTGATGTACAGTTACAGTTTAACTATACCAACCAAAGTGATAATTCACGCAAACTGTTTTATCTGGATGATGGTAATTATGATCCAACACTGCTGCCTGCAACGCTTGCCAATTTCATTACGGTATATCCTGCAATACAGGCAGATATTGTTAGCGCATTAATCAAATCACCGCAAGATCCCATTGCTGTAAAAGCGGTACAAGCCTTTGGACAGCTGATAACAGACGTAGGCAATGCCTGGAAAAAATGGCACCAGGTAATACAGCAGCGGAAAATGATGCTGAAAAATGCAAAGGCTTTACCGGTTATTACTTACAATTATAATATTATTGAGTCATCGCAGCCAGATACAGGTTACCTGGTTATAGATGTAAACCCCCTGGCTTCGGCACCGGCACTCAATTTATCACTTGCCGAATACAAGCCGGGTGATGGCAATACTTTTTATAAAATGGATGGGACGGTCAAAAAGTACCTGCTTTACAACGATCGTAATACGGTGCCTTTGCGCAACCTCACCATTGAAGCTTTAAGTATTCTGGAAAGACAAAATGCCTGGGCAGGTGCACAACTGGTAAGAAATGCCGATTTGATAGAAAAACCAAACGGGCAATTTAAAACTACCAATGAAAACTTTATTTATAAAACGCCGCTTGTTAAGTTTTATAATGAATTGGTACCGCTGCTGGTTTGTAATGAAAGCATATACATCGCCCAAATACAAAATCCGGGCAATCCGGTAATGCTTAATCTGGCGGTACACTTGCAAAATCTGTTCAAAACGCTGTTACAAAATGCCAATAATTTAAACCAAACTATTAAAGTAGAATGCCTATACCTGTATAACCTTAACGGCACCGATAGCTTTAACCAAATTGCCATACCTGTGCTATTAGCTACACCTTTATTATTTGAACTGGGTAAAGACTGGGATATAGGGCAGGCGGATAGCTATTGCGTCAACACCAATAGCTTTACCTGTAACCTAACCACTACTATACTCAATTGGTTTAAAGATCAGGGGCCATCATTAAACAATGGTAGCTTGCAGTTTGTAATTGAAATATATGGTGATAATGGCGGCAATAGCTTGCCGGTATTGAAACTGAATAATTTGATGCTTGAAGTAATTTACATTAAAGAATTACAGAGTTAGTTAAAAGCCGAGCGCTGAAGCAATTTGTAATACTGCCTGTTTGTTTGACCGACTTACAGGCAGTTTATATTCAGCTACATGTACCTGGTTATTATCAATAGCATGAATATGGCTTATGGCTGCCATATAGCTCTTATGAATTCGTAAAAATTTATTTGCAGAAAGAGAGTTTTCAACTGCTTTTAGACTGGAGTAAACCGTATATTTTTTATTTGTGGTGATGATGTTAATATAGTTGAGCATCGATTCTATAAATAAAATATCGTCAATCCATATTTTTTCAAAGCGCTGGTTACATTTTACATATAAAAAATCCGGGTGCTCTTTGTTTAGTTTGATGGTTTCAGAGCCGCTTACTTTTGCCAGCGCCTTTTCGCAGGCTTTTAAAAAACGCTCAAATGTTACGGGCTTCATCAGGTAATCGGTGGCTTCCAGTTCAAATCCCTCCAATGCATATTCTGGGAAAGCCGTTATGAATATAACCTGCTGAAAAATATCGTTATTCTTCAAAAAATCAATACCGCTTGTTTGAGGCATCTGGATGTCCAGAAAAATAAGATCAATCAATTCGTCCTGCAAAACCTCTTTGGCAATAGCCGGATTACGTACAGACGCCACCAATTTAAGAAACGGCACTTTGCCCAAATATGTTTCAATTTGCTGCCGGGCAAGTGGCTCATCATCTACTATTAAACAATTAAGCATCTATGTTAGTTTTATGGTTAAAGCTATGGTATACCATCCATTAGCAATATCCTGGTGCAGGCTATAATAATTACCGCAAATCAAATCCAGACGTTTCTTTACGTTGGCAATACCGATGCCTTTATTGTTATTACCGGAGTTTTCGCTACTGGTATCAGCAAAAGTGTTAATACAGACGAAGCTTAAGGTGTTATCAATAAAATCAACCCCAACTTTTATAAAATTTTCCTGCTTATCATAATCAGAAACATACTTAAAGGCATTCTCCACAAACGGGATGAGCAGTAGCGGCGCAATCAGCAAATTTTCATAATCGCCATTAATTACAAGTGATGCGTTGCAGTTATCATTGCGGATACTTTGCAAGTTAAAATAGTTTTTGAGGTAAGCAATTTCATTTACCATCGGAATAAAATCAGCATTACATTCGTACAGCTGATAGCGCAATAAATCGGCTATGGATATCAATGTGCCTTTTGCTTTTTCGGGGTTGTGCTCCAGTTGCGTATACAAACTATTGAGGGAGTTAAATAAAAAATGAGGATTAATCTGCGCTTTCAGGTAAGTAAGTTCTGCCAGTGATTTTTCTTTTTCCATGGCTTCCATTCTTCGTCCTACTTCCAGCCTATCTACCGCCAGTTTTACAAAGCAGCCGGCAAGCACCCCCAATAGCGCGATAAAGAAACGGTTGTATTGCAGGTCGCTGTAATCCCATGAAAAGTCAAAATGAATAGGCATTAGCATAATATGTAAAAAAACGCCCATCAACCATGCGTAAACGCCGGCCAATAACACGGTTAAAAAAAGCGATGACAATACTAGTGTCGCTATATTTTTATTTTTCAGATAATCGGGCATCACATATAGGTAAATGCTATAAAAGGCAAAAATAATCAGGCTTACGTCCAGCGCAGAAAAATAAAGCCGGTTGATGTTATTGCTTACATAGAAATTCACGATGCGGTTCCACATCAAAAAGAAAATAATCCAGAAAAGAAAATGCAGGAGAAATTTACGCATTAACTAATTTATGCAAATAGCTTTAAAATTGTTGATCTTTTATAGCAACGGTTATTTTTTGCATATAAATAACCACATGCTGTGCAACAGATATAAAATTTAGTGCACTTCATATAATTATGCCCGACAGTATCGGCAGTACTTCTTATTCTTGATAAAAAGAGCAATGAAAAAGATAATTATATTATTAAGCTGTTGCCTGGGTTACACCTGCCAGGCACAAACCGTAGATACAACAAGCCGGTTGGCTGCATCGTACTTTAAAGAAGTGCAAGTTGCCAGCCAACATCAACATATATGGAATGAAACGCTCTACGGGCCAATGATATTGGTAGAGCCCCGGTCGAGAGTGGCTTATGCAAATGTGGCCGACAGCGCCGGAATATTAAAACCTGATGGCGGGATTTTTAAAGGCATTTTGCCCAAAGAGCTTATCATTGCCAATACCTCATTAATTTGGGAAGGGAAAATGTGGTCGGTTGTAATGTGGCCCTTGCCAGCTAATCACAACGAACGGTTGAACCTAATGGTTCATGAATCTTTTCACCGCATTCAAAATAAATTGGCGCTAAATCAGCGCAGCCCTACTTCCGACCATTTAGGCAGTATGTATGGCAGGATTTATTTCCTGTTAGAAATGGAGGCTCTAACAGCCGCTTTAGGCAAACCCATTGACCAACGCGGCGAAGATTTAACCAATGCCCTGCTTTTTAGAGAGAAGAGGCATGAACTTTTCCCCAGCACATTTGCGAATGAAAGAACTTTAGAAATGAATGAAGGCTTGGCAGAGTACACCGGGGTAATCATTGGCCGGCAAAAAGACAGTATTCGTCAATATTTATTCCATATAGTTGATACCCTGGGCAACCGTAAATCCTTCATCCGCGCCAGTGCCTATGTCAGCGGACCGATGTATGGTTATTTATTGTACGAAAAATCACCCGGCTGGACGCTGAAAGTTGATTCCAACTCGGACTTTCCTGTACTTATTTCACAATATTATCAAATCAGTTTGCCAAAAGATACTACCGGTAAATCGATAGCCACCCTGGAAAAACAATACAATGGAGATGCTATTATAGCCTCTGAAACAATAAAAGAAAAAAAACGGCTGGAGATGGCAGATAAGTACATTGATCTCTTTACTCAAAAACCGGTTTTAACTATCACCCTTATCAAAATGAATATAGGCTTTAACCCAAGCATCCTGTTTGATCTGGGCGAGTATGGAACAGTGTATCCCATAGCCGAAGTTAGAGACAAATGGGGGCAGGTAAAGGTTTCCGCACCGGGTATGCTTATGAAAAACTGGCAGGTAATAACCTTGCCGGTAAGTGAAGGCATTAAGCAAACCGGGCAGCTGATTGAAGGCTATGGATGGAAATTGCAGCTCAACGAAAATTGGCAGTTAACCAAAACAGATGCACTTCATTATCAACTAGTAAATAAAAATTAATTAAACTTTGTAAGTTTTTCACCGCTATATCTGTCATGATAATTAAACTAATAGAAAGACCCCATCGGGGTCAAATATCGGTAGAAAAAAACGACGACAATTATATCGTGCCGTAGGTACGAAACCTATACGCGGGCAAGGTGGCGTACCTACAGCACGCTAAAATCAGCTATAACAATATTTCTACCGATATTTTGCACCTACGGTGCCGTATTTTCATTTCTGGATTTTAAAACTCAGAATGACAAAAGTTCGAACACTTAAGCCTAAAAGCCCAGCATTATACCAAATGCAAAGTCATGAAGCCCATTTTGATCGGGGCTGTTTGCAAACATATTATTGAAGTAATACTTGGCAAATATACCCCAGGCACCGTAGCCTACACGTGCCACGGCACCGTATCTGAATGTGGTAAAATTATAGGTGTCGTTTATCTTTTGCTTACCGTTTTCGGTACTTATTTGTTTAACACTTGCCGTAAGCAGAAACCCTCCCTCGGGACCCACTACAAAATGGAACCGGCTACCGCTGGCATCTTCTTTTGTCCTGAATTCAAACGACAGGGGTATGCGGAGATAGGTTGATGAAAAGCGGTTTTTACTCAGGTCCAGATCATTTTGCACATAACTTAATGAGGGTTGGTTTGGCAAAATAGTCACATTTTCGCGCAGGCGGATATTTGTCCAGTCGAATCCTGCTGCTAAGTACAACTTAAATGAATCGCTGAAACGTGCGCTAAACTGAAACAAATCAAAACCCGGATTACTTGTTTTCCATGAGCGGTACCTTAAAAATTGGTTTTGCGGCCTTAACGTAAAGCTGCCATTATCAACCAGGGTAGCCAAACCCAAATCAAGCCGTGCCAGGGTTATCCCAAAAGAAAAACGCGGGTAAGCAGAATGATGGTGCTCCGTACTATCGGCCTTTTTATTGATATTTAGCTGGGAGGCATCATCGCCATAACCAAATTTAATCGTCTCTCCTTTTTTCACTTTTACGGTGTCCCTTTTTGTGGTATCGGCATCGCTGCCTTTTGCAAACAGCGTATTGGCGGCAAATGCAATTATGAGTACTAGTATTAATCGTTTCATATTGTTGTGTATTTATTTTTAATTAATGAAGCTGTTTGCCATCATATTATTTTGATCCAATCAATTGGGGGCTAATGGCGTTTAACCTTATCAACCACTCACCTAATCAACTCAATCAACCTTATCTTCTTTCTTTATTTTAACTAAACCCAGGTTCACGCTAGTAATGGTGGCTTCGTCACCATCGGTATTCGAAAATTCTATAAACTTATCCTGACGCTTGTCAATTTTAGCCACTACAGCATTTACCATGTCGCCAAATGTATTCAGATGACGTCTTTTTTTAACTGGCTTTGCGTTCTGTTTATCGGCTATCGGCAATTGCACATTGGCTATGGTTTGTTTGGCATCTAAAACAGGCATTTCCATAGGCTTTAATGTAATGTCCTCATCAGGCACTACCGGTTTAATAGCTTCCTGCTGTTTTTGGTTTACATCGGCTAAAACGGGTTGTTCGGCAGTATTTACCAGCTTAACTGTATCAGTTGTTAAATGCTTTTCTGTGCGAATAACCTTTATTGTTTTAGCCGGATAATTAGCGTTGTTTTTAATCATTGTTGCATAAACAGCAGGCGCTACAGATGTTGCCTTTGGGGCCATATCACTCTTTAAAACAGGCCCGGTATTTTTAGTAATTGTTTGGGTATTCTTAGCAGGATGTTGTTTTTGAGGGATAAACAAAATACCTGCGGCAACAAAAACAATAATGCTGGCAGCAATACTTAATATACGGATGATCACCCTTTTCCTCCGTCTTCCATCCCCCAACTCACCGGCAATATTATCCCAAACCCCGGCCGATGGCTGCACTTCAAAATCATTCAGCTTTGAGCCAAATAACTCGTCCATATCTTTATCCTGCATATCCATATTGTTTTCCCTCCATTTTTGTTATCTGTTCCTTTAACACCGCCCTTGCTCTTGATAGTTGTGATTTTGATGCACCTTCGGTAATTCCTGTCATTGCTGCTATTTCTTTGTGCGAATAACCTTCAATAGCATAAAGGTTAAACACTATCCGGTATCCCGGCGATAGTTGCTGTATCAAAAGCAGTAAATCCTGTGCGGCCAGCTTTGCCGTGGCCAGCGGGTTGGCTGATGCCTGGTTGTGCGATTCATCCAGTTCAACTACCTGCATCATTTTATGGTGTTTGCGGTAATATTCAATAGAACAGTGCACCATAATGCGCCTTATCCATCCCTCAAATGATCCATCGCCACGGTAGTCGTCTATTTTTTGAAAAACCTTTATGAAACCATTCTGCAACATATCCTCGGCCTCCATCCTGTCTGTAGCGTATCTGCAGCATACGCCCAGCATTTTTGAGGCAAACTGTTTATACAGCAATTCCTGTGCTTTGCGTTCGCCGGCTTTGCATTTTTTTATCAGTTCGTCTGTTGTGTACTTGTGTTCCAAAAACATCATTTAAAAGTAAGATGTAAACTTTAGTTAAATGGTTGCATCCCATTAAAAAAAATCAGTCAACATATCGGGGATATTTAAACCCTTACGTTGTAAATATTATCTTTATGCTGATGAAATCAATCAGACTTATAATAATTGCAGTTCTCTTGACGTACGCGGGCCATGTTATCGCGCAGCGAAAAACAGATAGTACTTATATCCTTTTTAAACCCGACCGCGTTTTCGATGGCCAGCAAATGCACACGGGCTGGTGGGTATTGGTTAAGGATAACCATATTGAAGCCGTAGGCGATGCTGCCTCTATCACCGTACCCGCAACTGCCAAAATAATAGAATTAAAAGGTAGCACTTTAATGCCCGGTATGATTGAGGGACATTCGCATTTATTTTTACACCCTTATAATGAAGTAAGCTGGGACGATCAGGTATTAACCGAAAGCCGGGCCGAACGTACAGCCAGGGCGGTTACCCATGCAAAGGCTACCTTGTTAGCCGGCTTTACAACGGTACGCGATCTGGGTACCGAAGGTGCGGGTTATGATGATGTAGGATTGAAAACAGCTATTGAAAAAGGCGTAATACCAGGTCCGCGGATGCTGTGCGCTACGCGGGCCATTGTGGCAACAGGCAGCTACGGGCCAAAAGTTTTAGTTAGCGAAGCCGATGTAATTAAAGGCGGCGAAGAGGCCGATGGTATTGATGGCATAACACATGCCGTACGTTCGCAAATTGGCCATGGTGCCGATGTGGTAAAAATTTATGTAGATTATAGATGGGGGCTAGATAATACCGCAGCCCCAACCTTTACAGAAGATGAGTTGAAAGTAGCTGTACAGGTTGCCAAAAGCAGCGGCCGCATAGTGGCCGTTCATTCCGGCACGGAAGAGGGTATGCGGCGCGCCATAGCTGCCGGCGTAACCACCATTGAACATGGAGACGGAGGTACGCCCGAATTATTTAGGCTGATGAAAGATAAAGGCATAGCGCTTTGCCCTACACTTGCCGCTACCGAGGCTATATCAACTTATCACGGATGGAAAAAAGGTATTGATGCCGACCCGGCGGCGGTAAAGCATAAACACTACATTTTTACCGAAGCGATGAAAGCAGGGGTTACCATTTGTATGGGCGGCGATGTGGGCGTTTTTCCGCATGGCGATAATGCCCGCGAGATGCTGTTGATGGTAGATTACGGCATGAAACCCATCGATGTACTCCGCTCAGCAACATCAACAAATGCGGCAGTATTTGGGTTAAAAGATTTGGGGAATATAAAGACCGGGTATTTAGCCGATCTGGTTGCTGTAACAGGCAATCCGGCTGAAGATATTAAAGCCGTTAAACAAGTAAAGTTGGTAATGAAGGATGGGATTATTTATAGCGAGTAAGCAAGGTGTTTTATAAATTTTTACACTTACTTGTGAGCAATTACATAAACAATGTGTATATTTATTAAAATTTATGTGTATGAGAACCAATATTGAAATAGATGATAGTTTAATGGCTGCGGCGCAGAAATTGAGCAACATGAAAACTAAAAAAGCAATTATTGAAGAAGCGTTAAAGCTATTTGTCACCATCGAAAATCAAAAAAAACTATCTACTTTAAAGGGTAAGATAAAATTGGATGAAATTGCTTTCCAATAATGGATACCATTTTAGTAGATACATCGGTATGGGTAAATTATTTTAAAGATATTGAGACCGATGCCTGTAAGTTTTTAGATAATAACCTTACCAATATAGTTGTTGCAACATGCCCAACTATAGTTCAGGAAATTTTACAGGGAGTGGTGTCGGATGCCGATAAACGAACCGTGAAACAACACTTTGATCCCCTTTCACGCCTTATTGACAACCCCTATTCTGTTGCCATTGAGGCTGCCGAACTTTATAGAACTCTAAGAAAAAAAGGTATCACTGTTCGCAAACCTAATGATTGCTTAATCGCTATTTATGCTATTAGAAGCGGGATAAAACTGCTTCATGATGACAGAGACTTCCAATTAATAGCCAATCATTCTTCCTTGAAAGTGGTGGGTTTTAAGTAACCAGATTATTCCTTCATCCTCATTTTTTTATAAATCTTCACCGCCATCATCAGGATAATAGATAAAAGGATCAGGCCCACAAGGCCGTAAATCCAGTTGACTGCGTTTTTTAATACCACCAAAAATACGATAGCAAAAAGCAAAACGGTTGCTACTTCATTCCAGATGCGTAACTGGGTTGATGTCCATTTATAAACGCCTTTGGCCATTTGTTTCATTTTATTTTGGCAGATAAAATGATAAACCAGCAGGCAGCCTACAAAAAACAATTTAATATGCATCCATGGCTGCTGCAACCAGGCCGGTACCAGGCACAGCATGGTTATACCTGCAGCCAGTACCAATACCATGGAGGGTACAGCGATAATGTACCAGAGCTTGCGTTCCATAATCTCAAACTGGTTGGAAAGGATGGTGCGGTCGGGCTCGGGTTTTTGCTGTGCCTCGGTATGGTAAATAAAAAGGCGCACAGCATAAAACAACCCCGCCATCCAGCAGACTACAAAAATAATATGTATGGCAAGAATGTATTGATACACTGATTTTCTCTAATTATGACAAATTACACGAATTGAATAGTTGTTTATGAACCAATTTTCATTAACCTTGTTGGCTAATGCTATACTGATAGAAAAGGTTCGTGAAAATTAGTAACCATTCGTGAAATTCGTGTCAATCTAATTTCTGTATTCTTTTATTATTTCAATCGCATATTTCACATTATCAAAAGGGATATCAGGCATAATGCCGTGACCCAGGTTAAATATGAATCCGTTTTCGCCTTTCATGCGGTCAAACAGGCGGTAAATGCGTTCTTTAATTACTTTTTTATCGGCATACAAAATATGCGGATCGAGGTTGCCTTGTACGGCTATACCTGCTGGTAAACGTTTTTTAATATCCAAAAGATCCACATTCCAGTCGATAGAAATTACATCCGGTTTTGCTTCAGCCATTAGCGGCGCAAAAACCGAGCTTCCCTTGCAGAAGGAAATTACCGGAATATCCTTGCGGTTCAGCTTGCTGATAATTTCGGCAATGTAACGGTGCGAAAACTCCTTGTAATCATCCCAGGCCAGTGCTTGCGCCCAGCTATCAAATATTTGTACGGCATTTACCCCGGCTGCAATCTGCATGTTCAGGTAATCGGCTGTTACCGTTGCTATTTTTGACAATAGCTGATGGGCCATCTCCGGCTCATTATGCAGCATCAGTTTGGTGAGTTTAAAATCTTTTGATGATCCGCCTTCCACCAAATAACTCATTACAGTAAAGGGTGCACCGGCAAAACCGATTAACGGGATACTGCCTTTTAAACGTCGCTGAATTACCTTTATAGCATCGGCTACATATTGCAATTTGTGTGATACATCCGTTTGCAGGTTATCAATATCAGCTTGGGTACGTATCGGATTGGCAAACAGCGGACCAACACCCTGGTTAAAACTCAAATCGCCGCCCATAGCTTCGGCGGTTACCAGTATATCTGAAAATAAAATGGCGCCATCTATTCCCAAAAGATCAACCGGTAACATGGTTACATCGGCAGCCAGTTCGGGGGTTTTGCACATTTCCAGGAAAGAATATTTGTTTTTAATATCCCAGTATTCTTTCATAAAACGGCCGGCCTGGCGCATCATCCATACAGGCGGGCGTTCGGTGGCTTCCGAAAATGCAGCTTTTATTAGTAACGAATCTCTCATAATTATCAGGCAGAGACGCCATATTTAGTCTCTACGGTTTGTGCTTTTTTATTTCCTGGTGAAGGCGGCTGATTACATCCTTCATTTTGGCATTTATTTTTTCCTGGTGTTTTTCGGTAAGTTGTAAATATGCCTCAGCTTTATCATAATTACCCAGCCTTATGCTGATGTTTGCCACGTGTACCAAAGCCGCCACATGATCATTTACCGAACGCAGCGGGTATTGAGCAGCAATTTCATAATGTCTTTCGGCATCTTCAAAATCCTGCTTTTGCAGACAAACGCCACCCATTAAAAATTCATAATAACCCCGGCGGCCCTTTCTTAACCATTCAGGCTTTAATATTTCCAGTAAAAGGTGCTCCGTTTTGTCGTATTCTTTATGGTGAAAAGATTTAGCGGCAACAACAAGCGTTCCCTGCCGTATGTAATCCCATCCCAACAAAACTATCATCATCAGGGCAACGGCTGCCAACTCATAATACCGTAGATAAATCAACAATATCAGCGATAAAAAAAATAAAACGCCGATAAATAGACGGGTCCTGTTGGTAAACATTAATGCTGGGAATCGGTAAATTTATAGCCTACACCCCGGATTGAGTGAAAATACACCGGGTTCTTAGGATCAGGTTCAAAATACTTACGGAAGGTGAGTATAAAATTATCAATAGTACGGGTTGACGGATACACATCATAATTCCATACAGTTTCTAATATCTGTTCGCGCGATACCGCGTCATTTCTACGCTCGATAAGCAGTTTTAATAACATGGTTTCTTTTTTTGTTAATGCAGTGATGGAGCCATCAGCATTCACCAATTCAAAAGAGTTAAAGTGGATGGTTTTGTCGCCAATTTTATAACTGTTAAACTCTTTAAGATCATCACCTTTCAAGCTGCGTTTTACCAGGTTGTTTACCCTTAATATTAGCTCTTCCAGGTTAAAGGGCTTGGTCAAATAATCATCAGCACCTTTTTTAAGGCCCGATATTTTATCCTCATTGGTATTTTTAGCCGTCAAAAACATGATGGGCACATCAGAGTTTTCAAGGCGAATGGTTTCAGCAACTACGAAGCCGTCAATCTCGGGCATCATAACATCCAGTATTACCAGGTTAAAACGTTCTTCTTTAAATATTTGCAGGGCTTTTTTTCCGTTGTTAGCTGTTGCAACTTTATAGCCTTCCAACTCAAGGTTAAGTTTTATGGCTTCCAAAAGATGCTCTTCATCTTCGGCTAATAAAATTCTTTTTTTGTTTGGCATGTGATTAAATTAAGTTTACACGTATTTTCACGAATTAAATCGAATTTCACGAATTATAATAGATAAGAGCAGATTGGTGAAAATTCGCTCCTATTCGTGAAATTCGTGTATCAATCAAAAACTACTTCAAATATACTACCTACCGGGCGGTTATCCTTCACTTTGATGCTGGCCTGGTGCTTTTCGAGCACTTCTTTTACAATATACAGACCTAAACCAGTGCCTTTTGTGTTTCTGGTATCCTCACTGCCCACACGATAGAACTTATCGAAAATACGGCCTTTCTCCTGATCTGCTATACCGATACCATGATCGGCCACTTCTAAAAATACTTTACCTTCTTTCGAGAACAATTTAACCCCCACTGTTGCGCAAGGGCCCGAGTATTTAATAGCGTTTTCTATCAAATTGGTAACCACCGATGTCAATGCAAATTTATCGCCGGTAATTTCAACTTTGGGTTCAATTTCGGCGTCAATAATTTGTTGGTTGCCTTCGCACTTGGTAATCTGTAAGCGGTTTACAATACTGTCAACCAATACCGACAAGCTAAACTTATCTTTAGGGAAAGTATACGACTGGTTATCAATTTTTGAAGCCAGTAACATGTTTTCAACCATGTCATCCAACCGCTCAATATCCATCAATGATTTGCTGATAAAATTCAGTACCTGTTCCCTGGTTAAATCACGCTTTTGTATGGTTTGCAAAAGTATTTTGATAGATGCCAGCGGCGATTTCAGCTCGTGCGTTACCGAAAGCAAAAAGTTTTTCTTCTGTTCCTGTAATTTGCGCTCCTGGTTAATAGATTTATGCAAGGAGTAGGCTCCTGCAAAAAAAACAACAATAAATATAGAGCCTTCGCCCATTATCATTGCCAGGCTGCTTGGCATCTTTTTTACCAGCAAATAGCCCCACCAAACTAATTCTGCCAGCGCATAAATAATAAGCGCGTAGAATATAACGAAAGACCGTTTTAAATTATTCATTTCCTGTATGTTGTAACACTTTACTTATTACTGAAAACTACTTCAAGACTATCAAATATAGCACGTTTTGTTTTCTCCAGATCTATTTTAGTATGTGCAGATGATATAAATCCAACTTCATAACCCGATGGACCCAAATAAATGCCCCTGTTTAACAATTCGCGGTGCAATTTTTTGAATTTTTCCATGCTGGCCGGGTCTATGTCGTCAGCCGAACGGATGGCTTCCTTATCTGTAAAGGCAAACCAAAAAATAGAACCAATGGTAAACACCTTAAACTTATAACTGCGTGCTGTAGCAAAGCGTTGAATAGCCTCGGTAAATTCACGCGTTTTATTATTCAGGTCACGGTAAAAGCCCATACGCAGCAGTTCGGTTAATTGTGCAATGCCTGCAGCCATGGCCACCGGGTTGCCCGATAAAGTACCGGCCTGATAAACGCCACCATCAGGCGAGATATGCCTCATAATTTCGGCAGACCCACCATAGCAGCCAACGGGCAAGCCACCGCCTAGTATTTTACCATAGGTAATAATATCAGGCTGAATTTGATAATGAGCAGCAGCACCCTCAAAACCAACTCTGAAACCTGAAATCACTTCATCAAATATTAGCAGTGTTCCGTTTTGGGCACAAATGATGCGCAAAAATTTCAGGTATTCTTTTTCCTGTAGCAACAAGCCATTGTTTGCCGGGATAGGCTCAATAATTACTGCTGCTATCTGGTCTTTAAAATCAGCAAATGCCTGTTCAACAGCTTGCTGATCATTTAACGCAACAACAATGGTTTCAGCAGCAAATGATTTTGGTACACCGGCCGATGAAGTTTCGCCAAAAGTAACCAGGCCGGAGCCTGCTTTTACCAATAAGGAATCAGTATGGCCATGATAGCAACCCTCAAACTTTAAAATTTTATCGCGTTTGGTATAACCGCGGGCCAACCTTATTGCAGACATTACTGCTTCTGTCCCAGAGCTTACAAAACGAAGTTTTTGAATGTATTTATTGTTTTTTACGATGAGTTCGGCCAATTCATTTTCTAGAGCAGTGGGTGCACCAAACGACATGCCGTTTTGCATTACGCTGATCACCTTTTCACGAACCTTCGCATTATTATGCCCCAGTATTAACGGCCCCCATGATCCGCAATAATCAATAAACTCATTACCATCAGCATCCCATATGTGAGAACCATCGCCCTTTTCAATAAAAAGCGGGGTTCCGTAAACCGATTTAAACGCCCTTACCGGTGAGTTTACCCCGCCTGGGAAATACGTTTTTGCCTTGGCATACAGTTCTGCCGATTTCTCCCTGCTGATGTCCGGTTTGCCGGTACTGCCTGCCGGTTCATCATTCTCCGCCGTAAATTTCTTTTTAAATGAATCAAACATGTTTTTTTGTTTTAGCTGAAAGCACAAAGCTTTTAATTTTTAACCCTTGAAGCTTTCGCCCTTAAGCTTTCTGCTCTTTTAACGCTCTTTATTTTTAACCCCTGAAAGCTTTTCGCTTTAAGCTCCCTTTAAGCTCTCAGCTCCTTAAAGCCACTTATTTTCTAATACTTCTTTAGCGTGATAAGTTAATATCGCGGTTGCGCCTGCACGCCTTATACTGGTTAAAACCTCAGTAATGGCTCTTTGTTCATTTAGCCAGCCTTTTTGTATAGCTGCCTTTATCATGGCATATTCGCCGCTTACATTATACGCTGCAACGGGCAGTTCAGTATTGTCTTTTATTAATTTAATAACATCCAGATAAGGTAATGCCGGTTTCACCATCAGAAAATCAGCACCCTCGCTCTCGTCAAGCGTAGCTTCTATCAAAGCTTCCCGCTGGTTAGCGGGATTCATCTGGTAAGTTTTTTTATCGCCAAATTTAGGCGCCGAATTCAAAGCATCCCTGAACGGGCCATAAAACGCACTGGCATATTTTGCCGAGTACGACATGATAGACACATTGGTGAACTTGTTATCATCCAGCACCTTACGGATATAACCAACACGCCCATCCATCATATCTGAAGGGGCAATAATATCAGCACCGCATTGCGCGTGGGCCAGGGCCATTTTCCCCAAAATTTCTAATGTTTCGTCATTCAGGATCTCGCCGTTTTCAACAATGCCGTCGTGGCCGTCACTGCTGTACGGGTCCATTGCTACATCAGTAACCACACAAGCCTCGGGGAAATTCTTTTTCACCTCGCGTATGGCACGCAGGTACAAACTTTCTTCGCGGTGACTCTCGGTAGCATATTTATCTTTTAATGCTTCATCTATATTAGGAAATAAATCAAATGATTTTAGTCCCAGCTTCATACAGCTTTCAATTTCGCGCAGCAAATTATCGATAGAATAACGATAGATGCCTGGCATTGACGCTACTTCGCTCTTTTGGAAAGTACCATCAACTATAAACAGCGGAAATATCAAATTGGCGGCACTCACATGCGTTTCCTGCACCATCTGGCGGATAACCTCGCTCTTTCTGTTTCTTCTTGGTCGTTGTAACATTTTATTATTGATAGGCCATGGTTAATAATCCACAGCCATTTTTTTATCTTGTTTGTCATCCTGAACGTAGTGAAGGATCTTCTGCGCGTGATTAGCAATCGTTTAGTGCTATCGAAGAAGATTCTTCGCTATCACTACCCATGACATATAGCGGTATTAAACTTACGAAGTTTTGAAAACTTCCTAAGTTTTTTCAGCATCATGTCATTTCACCTTCATAGTCCACGGATTTTAAAACTCAGAATGACAATTAGTACTTTTATCGCATTTGTCTATGGACTATGGACCATCAACTATGGACTTAATTTAACACCTGGAGCTTAAACAAATTGTTCCGAAAACAGCCTCTGCCAATCCTGTTTCATCAGGCGAGTAGGGCAATTTATACTGCACCCCAAATTCGGCCAGCTTTTTCCCGGTTGATTTGCCTATGGCTATTACTTTTTGCTCGGGCTGTAATAAATTATCCACAAAGTAGGCGTCAACATTCGACGGACTTGTAAATACAAGCACTTCGGCGCCGGTTTCCCTTATGCCGCTATCCAATATTGTTTCATAAATCGGCAGGTCGATGATTTTAGTATCGGCAGATAAGCCCTTCTGTATACTCCGCAAAGAATTTTCAGCAGATGGAAATACAATGGTCATTCCGTCAGCTATTTTAGCAAAATGAGCAGCAACCTCAACCGTATCAACTCCCTCGCCGGTATAATCAACCGGATACCCTTTACGGCGCAGCATATCGGCCGAGCCGGCACCCATCACGCCATATTTTACTTTCTTAGGCAATAAAGGCCCCAACTGAAAAAAGTATTCCACGGCATTTTTACTACTGAAAAACACCCAATCTACATTTTTCAATATAAAATTATCCAGCTTGGTGATCATTGGCACCGTGCGTATCAACGACCGTGCCTCTATCTCAATGCCATGTTTTTCCAGCGCCCTGCGGAAATAGCTTTGCTCCGAAAGTTCGCGAGAGATAAACACTCTTTGCGGCATTACTCGGTCCTTTGCATAATAAGATACAATGCTTTCTGCCAGGCCAAGTGTTGTTGGTGTTTCCAGATACAAACGATCAGGAAACTCGTCGCCCTCATCGGCTTTAGAAGTAAACACCTGGTATTTGTTATCTTCCTTGCGGCAATAGCAGCCCAAAGGCATATGGCAGCCGCCACCAAACAATTTCAATACCGTACGTTCAACTGCCAGCTCTTCTGCCACATCAGGATGATTCAGCGGTTGCAGGGCATTAAATAGCTCCGTATCATTTTCCCTTATCTGTATAGCCAGCGCACCCTGCGCAGGAGCCGGAATAAATTCGGTAGGTTTAATTTCTTCAACATGCAGATCGCTCAGATCAAGTCCCAGCCGTGATACGCCGGCTTTGGCAATCATAATGGCATCGTAGCTTTCGTCGCGTAACTTATTTATACGGGTAGGTACATTACCGCGTAGGTCCTGTATCTCCAGATCGGGCCGCAAAGCCAATAACTGCGCTTTACGCCTGTTAGATGATGTGCCTACAATACCGCCATATTTAACAGCTAATTTTTGATGCGTATCTACACAATCCTTCAATATCAATAATAACTCTGATGGATCTTCACGTTCCGAAACAACAGCAATGGTAAGTCCCGGCGGGTTTTCGGTTGGCAGGTCTTTGTGCGAGTGCACGGCAAGGTCAATAGTACCGGCTAATAGTTCTTCTTCCAGCTCTTTAGTAAAAAAGCCTTTGCCCTCCAGCTTATCTAAACTAAGGTGAAGTATCCGGTCGCCCTGGGTTTTAATGATCTTTAATTCGGCATTAATATGAATAGCCGCAAGGCTATCTTTTACAAAGTTTGCCTGCCATAGTGCTAGTTCACTACCACGTGTTCCTATTATCAGTGTTCTATCCAATGGGATTTTTAATTGTTCCGCAAATTTAGCTTTTTATAAATATGATTGAAGTATTAATTAACGATATGAAAATAGGCTGACTAACAGGGGGATAATTTTAAAAAGCAGATAGATGGTTTGGGGTGTAAATTGGTAGGGGATTCTCTCTCCAGGTATACTTTACTTTTGTCTGAATCAGAATTTACTGAATTTTAGAATTTTCAAAATGCAATGGTTTAATTCTGTTCATTCTTTAATCCTGCAAATTCTGATTCTGATATTCTTTACTCTTCGCCCTGCACAGCATAGGAATTGCTTTCATGAAACAAGTTCGGGAAAGGCTATAACGCGCAAAAAATGAGGACTGTTACGCTCCAAAAAATGTCTGAATCTGGATTTTCAGAATGCAGTGTTAAGAATTCCGTTTATTCTGAAAATCTGTAAATTTTGATTCAGACAGGAAAAGGAATTTGCTCAATTATTATTCACCAATATATCCTTCGCCATAATCATGGGTACGCTGATATATTTCTTTTCCATATAATTGATCACCTTCTCCAATGTTTCGCGCGATTCTTTGTCCATGTTTTGCACTTCTTCGGCAAAAACAGAATTGATGGCGGTATTGCGAATCTCTTTTATCTTTTCGGGCACCTGGCGCATGGCCAGTTCTATTTTGCGTTGTTTTAATTCAAGGCAAAAGGCATTAATATTTTCAGTAATGATAGCCTCGGCGTGGGTAAGTTCTTCGTAACGTTCCTGCAAATTCTTTTTGGCCAGCTCATTTAGCGAGTGCACCTCAATAAAATTAACCGGGAACTGTTTCAATACTTCCTGATCGGTATCATTAGGAACAGCTAAATCCACAATGGTTTTGCGGCTGGTTTCGCCGTTAAGGAGCGTAGTATAAATTTCTGGCGTAATAATAGGCTCCACTGCCGATGTACAGGTGATAATTACATCAAACCCTTTTTTATAATCTTTTAAAGCATCAAGCGCATAAGCTTCACCGTTCAAATCAGCTGCCAGTTCGGCTGCCTTTCCAATAGTCCGGTTAAACACCGCAAAATTACTGAACTTATGTTTCTGGAGGTATTTTGAAATATTGCGGTTGGTTTCGCCGGCACCAATAATCAAAATTCTTTCATTTGAGGTAAGGTGAAGGCTGCGCAGCTTACGGTAAGCCAATGAAACAACCGAAATAGGATTTTTTGAAATATTGGTATTGGTATAAACCTCCTTGGCAGTTTTTACTATACAGTTCATAAACATGCGCAAGTCATCGCCGGTTAGGCCGGCTTCTTTGCAGTCTTCGTAGGCTTTGCGCAGTTGGGCTAATATTTCTTTTTCGCCCACTATCAAACTTTCCATCGAGCACGAGGTACGCAACAAATGGACCAAAGCATCGCGGCCCTCATAAATAGAGGCAGCATCCAAAAAGGTACCTGTAGAAATAGGGCACAACCCCATTTCCATTGCATTAACAAATCGCGCAGCAAATTCCCTGTCTACAACCTGGGGGGTTATCATCACAAACTCTACCCGGTTACAGGTAGCCAAATAAAATATTTCAGATATATCAAACTGTAATTTTACCTGGTTTAGTTTTTCAGTCAGATTTTCCTGGCAAATCACCAATCTCCCCAATTCCTTCAGCTCAATTTGCTTATGCGTAAAAGCGATTACCTTTAGATACTTCAATGCTATTTTAAAATTTGACCCTACAAAAGTAATAGGATAAACGGGATGCAATGTCAATCCTTTGTCATACAATGGTATTTAGAACGATTACAAATTAGACTGGATGCCGTTTGGGTTAATTTTAATTCTGCGTAAGTACCTCTTGGTAAAATAATATATCTTTAAACATGCAAATACTTAAAAAAGCAAGCCTGGTGGTCATGGTCGTGTTTTATTTGGCGGCAGGAGCTAACCATTTTCGCGATCCGCAAAGCTACCTCAAGATAATACCAAATTACTTTCCATATAAGCCGGTCTTAAATATTGCGGCAGGTTTTTTTGAGCTTTTATTTGGTGTTATGCTGATGTTCGACAAAACGCGCACGCTGGCCGCCTGGGGTATTATATCAATGATGATTGCCTTTATCCCGGTGCACATACAAATGGTTAAGGATGCTCCTTTTTTATTGGGCGGCAGGATTACCATTAGCCCTTTGGTAGCGTGGATAAGACTGGTTGTTTTACAACCTTTGCTTATCTTGTGGGCGTGGTGGTATACCAGAACTTAACTGGTTTAATTTCCTATTTTTACCTGCTACAATAACAAATGATCAGAAAACAATATTTTAATATAGCTGGCGCCAAAGGCCGCGGTATGCTGATGGACCTTACCTTTCACGATGCCCATAAAAAAGCACCGCTGGTAATTTTTGCGCATGGCTTTAAAGGTTTTAAAGACTGGGGCTCGCATAACCTGGTGGCCAATTACTTTGCCGAACATGGTTTCAGGTTTTTGAAGTTTAATTTTTCACATAATGGTACCACTACAGATCATCCGGTTGATTTTACCGACCTGATAGCCTTTGCCGATAATACCTTTACTATTGAACTGGATGACCTGGACGCTGTTATTGATTTTGCCTGCGGCGGATCGGCCATGCCTGCGGCTCTATGGGTTTATTTGATAGGGCACAGCATGGGTGGCGGCCTCAGCATTATTAAAACAGCCGAAGATAAAAGGGTTAAAAAACTGGTATCAATGGCGGCAATTTCAAATTTCCATGATTTATGGGATAAAAGCATTGAAGCACAATGGCGCTTGCAGGGCATTACCTATATCACTAATAAACGCACGGGCCAGAAACTGCCTTTAAAAATATCCCTGCTGGATGATTTGGACAAACACCCCGTACGATTAAATATCATAGCCAAAGCCGAACAGGTAGAACAACCATGGCTCATTGTTCATGGCGATGCCGACCCTACTGTGCCGTTAGCCAGCGCTGAAGAACTGAAAGCTGCTCAGCCCCATGCCGAACTTTTGATAGTTCACGGTGCCGATCATACTTTTGGCTCGAGCCACCCTTATTTAAATGAGGAATTACCTCCGTTTTTGCTGGAATTTTGTAACCAGGCGATAGCTTTTTTTAAGAAACGATAAGTACAGTAAATTCAGTGGTGAAGCTTTAAAGCCCCACCTAAATCCTCCCCGGTAGGGAGGACTTAAAAAAAATAAACGCGGACGAAGCTAAAGTCTCCCCTTCCGGGGGAGATTTAGAGGGGGCTTCCAATTGTAATTGCAGGGTAAATAAAGCAATAACTATTTTGTTGGTACGTAACAATGCGGCACTATTGCTTTCAAAACAATTCTTATCAATATTATAGCAGTATATGAATTTAGTTGGGTCGACCAAAAAGGGTAAAAAATTTCAAAATCCAATTCCAACCGACGAGGCTGGTTTTGGTAAATTAATTCCGATTTTAAAAGAATACATTAATAACAAAGCCGAAAATACTCCTGCCAAAACAATCGGTCCCTTTAAAACTGATACGTCAATTTATAAAACACCACCAGCAAGTGGCTTAAGAGTAACACTTGTTGGCCATTCCAGTCTGTTGATAGAGATTGACGGCAAGCGCATATTAACCGACCCGGTTTGGAGCGACAGGGTGTCATTTTCAAAATATTTTGGCCCTAAACGTTTTTTTCAACCGCCGCTGGCATTGGATGAACTGCCGCCTTTAGATGGCATCATCCAATCGCATGATCATTATGACCACCTGGACAAGGCAACAATAAAGTATTTTGCCGATAAAAACATTCCCTTCTACTGCTCACTTGGCGTAGGTGAACACCTGCAGAACTGGGGCGTATCCAAAAACTTCATTAATGAGATGGATTGGGGAGATAGCGTGATGATTGGTTCGGATATCACTATAACCGCTACCCCATCGCGGCATTTTAGCGGCCGGGGCGTTACCGGGCGCGATGAAACGCTGTGGTCATCTTTTGTAATAAAGGGCCCAGTTCATAATATATTTTTTGGTGCAGACAGTGGCTGGTTTCCCGGCTTTAGCGACATTGGCGATACATTTGGCCCCTTTGATTTAACCATGCTCGAAATAGGCGCGTATGGTAAATACTGGGCCGATATTCATATGGGCCCCGATCACGCGTCTAACGCACACTTGGCGCTAAAGGGCAAAATAATGATGCCTATACATTGGGGCACCTTTAACCTTGCCCCGCATGCATGGTTTGAGCCTATCCAACGCTTATTAGATTTTGCCCAAACAAAGCACATTAAACTATTTATACCCGAACCGGGTAAACCAACAGCAGTAAAAGAATACAATTCGGGATGGTGGGAAAAGTATTTATAACATTTAGCTAAGCGATGTTATTCCACGCTTACTGTCAAACCTTCCTGTTGAAGAATTTTGCGGTAAATTTCAACTTCGGTAAATGAGCCTTCCAGTATGGCACATTTGCCTTCGTTGTGTACTTTCCAGGCTATTTTTTCGGCTTGCGGTTCGGAGTAGTCCAGATACTTCATCATGCAAAAAATCACATGCTCAAAAGAATTGACATCATCATTCCACAATATTAAACGATGCAGTTCTTTTAATCCTGCAAGTATCTCCTCAAGGGTTAATGTTTCTTCCTGTATTTCGGTTGACATATGTAGCTACAAATTTACTCAAAAAGAATAATAAAAAAGTCAAAATCGTGTTGAATAAGCTGCGCTGGTTTACCCCTTTAAATTAAAAGTGACAGCCACGCTTAATTGCGGCTAAGCGGGTTAATTGTTTAAAAGATGTTACAATAGCGTTTAAAATGCTGTAATTGAATAGCACAATAAAAATTACTATAAATTTGCCTCATGAAATTATCAGGCCCCAGTTTTTTCATCGCTGTTAGTTTACAGCTCGCTGCAATAAGCTTTTGCACTGCACAATCAAACAAAAACGTTATCGGAACCTTGCAGGCACCGCCGGCAAAAATTGCTATTGATGGCGATATTAAGGAATGGGGCGATAGCCTGCGTTATTATAACACCGAAAAAAAGATCAACTACGCTATTGCCAATACAAAGGACACACTCTACCTGGCTATAAGAGTTAATGACCGCTCGGAGCAAATACGTATTTTAAGGGCCGGTATTACTTTTACCATCGACCCAAAGGGTAAGAAAAAAGAAACCTACAGCATTACCTTTCCACTTAACGTAAATGGAAGTGTATCACTACCGCTAATTAAGAAGGACGATGTTCCGACAGACGTTACCCAGGAAGACCGCGACGAACTGATGCGCGAACGCTTAACCAATTTGCGAGGCATTAAAGTAGTTGGCTTTAAAGATATTGAAACTGATATGATCACTACTTCAAATACGTATGGCTTTCAAACCGCTGTAAAGTACGACGATAACGACTATTTGATTTGTGAGGCTGCTATCCCGATGAGCTTTTTTCACGCAGATGGCGCTGATAAAAACGAGTGGGCCTTTAACTTTCGGATAAACGGACTACAGAAAAAACCTAATCCAGGCAATGGCGACGCAGGTTCAGAAAGCCAGGGCGGCGGCACGGGCGGTCGTGGCGGTGGTCGCGGTGGACATGGAGGTGGCCGCGGCAACCACAATAGCGAAGCCTTAGGCGCCGATGCCCCGAGCGAGCTTTATAAAACAGAAGATTTTTGGGAGAAATTTTACCTGGCCAAATAAATAAGAATTTGAAATAAAAAAGGAAGCCTGCTAAAAGATGATTTTAGCAGGCTTCCTTTTTAATAAACGGTATAGGGTGCGTTATGATTTTTTTGCCAGCACCAATACCACCTTGTTAAAGTCGGATGAGGCATTAATAATTTTTCTGAACTGATCAAACTGTTCAAGCGGATAAAAAGGTTTACGGTATTCTTCCATAATATGGATAGATAATATATTCCCCTTAATTTCATAACTCGAAACAAATCCCATGGTTAGTTCTCCGTTATCTTTAAAAGTCTGTTCAATCTTTAAATCATTGGGATTAGTAACAGTATACCCATCAGGAATAACGAAATCTATCTTTCTTTCTTCCACATGCCCAAAATCAATATCAATAGGCTCCTGCCGTGGTTTTTCCTGGTACATTTCAACCTGCGGGCCTATCGCCAATCCAATTTTCACCAATAGTTTATCACCTGCCTGCTCAATTAATGCATCTGATTTTGTTTGGGTGTGCAGTACTACCGGCACGTTTGTGTTGGCGTCCTCAAATTCCTTATTTAAAACTTCCGAAGACAGGATATGATCCGTATTGGAGACCGTTTTAGCCAATTCTTTAATAAACGTAGTTTTCTGCTCGTTGTTAGCATAATTAAAAGCATCCCTCATATCAACTGCCGGGTATCCGGCAAAGCTTTGCCTGGCATCAATAGTTAACGAATCGAGGTTTTTATTCATCTCTATTTTTGAATCGATATTATCGTACGACTTATTATAATCTTCCAGTACAATAGGTTTTATCTCTGCTATAGCTGTTGTAATACTGCCAACGGAAATCGACTTACAAAACAAACCATTGGTATCACCCCACGACGGGAAAACCCATGGATACCGGTAATCTGGCCGGGTAGGTGCTATAAATTTACTTTCGGCAGGGAAATAAAATAAGGGATAATCGCAGTTGTTCCAGTTTTCAAAAGCCCTGTCAATTACATACTTGCTTCTGTTTCCGGTTAAAACAAACTGATATTTTATTCCTAAATATTGGTAAATGGCAGCATATAAACGCACAATGCCTACGGTGCCGCCTATTTTATTTTTTAAAACGCTTTCCAGTTTATTGGCATTATCGTCCCGCTCTTCTTCGTTGTACGAATAGGTTTTCTTTACATAATTTTCAACTGCAATTATCTTCGGGACCTCGCCATCTATTTTGTCCCAGCCATTGTTCTTAGCTATTTCTGTAACTTTATTATACTCTTTGTCGGTATAGTAAGTGTAAACGGTAAACGCCCTTTTTGCCATTTCATTCCAGGTAAAAAGGCGCTCGCCTTTACGGGCAACATCATTGTACGAAAGCCTGAACTCTACCCTTTTCAAATTGGCATCATAAAAAGCATACTTTTCATCTTCGGCACCCTCGGTGCCTTTTACAATACACAATGCTGTTCTTTTGCCATTAACAACTGTATCAGTTGGGGTTAATGAAAAATTGTAGGGCTTTATTTCAAATCGTAACCGCTCTGGCCCTATAACTTTAAAGGTAGTTTGCAGTATCGGAATAGCTTCCTGTACATCCTCGCGCCCAAAAAACGAAGTCGACCGTTTAAAGGTGTACAAAAATTCAATTTCGCATCCCTTCTCCAGGCCATCCAAAGCGAATATTTTATACACGTTGCCGTTTTCTTCCTTCAGATCTTTAATGTTGTTTTTATCGAGCTCAATAATTTTGCCACCGGGAAGAATGGTACGCGCCTTTACATCCACAACGTCAGAGGTTTCGCTAAAACCCAGGTATATTTTATTAAAACTTTCTATTCCGCGATCATCATTGATATGAATAATACGATGAAGCGTATAGTATTCTGCCAATTCGCCTTTTGCCTCATCAATAAATTCAATTCTTCTGTTATCGTATAATACAACGGCTGTTTCTTTACTGTACTTATTATCTATGGTATGAATAGTTGGCTTATCTGCCCATGTTTCCCTTTCAATATTGCTGTTTTGACTATACAGTTGTTGAAATGATAATAAACCTATTACCAGGGAAAGAATTTGTTTGTTCATATTTTATTAAATTTTTGTGAGGCTTAGTGTTTCTTTATATAGCGGCAGCAGATTTTCGAGCACTTTGTTCCATTGCTCAAACTGATCGTTGGTTAACATCAGGTTTTCATTATCAAATATCTGGGTAAGTATTACATAATTACCCTTTTGTTCATACTGCAAATCAAATCCCCATACTTTATTATGAAAGTTTTTGCTTTTAGGCAGATAAGATACTTTATAACCCTCGGGAACTTTTAGCATGGTAACATATTTTTTGATGAACTTAAAGCTGTATTCGATTGGAATTTTCCTTTTGGGATAATCTATCTGTTCATCATTATAAAACTTAAAGAGGTTGAGGTTTAAATAAACGTCGCTGCCTAATTTCTTAGCATAATCGGGCAAATTAAAATCAGCATATAACGAAATATCATTGGTGGTAGGCATTTTATCTACGCGGAAAGTATCCAGGTGAAATTTGTTCGATCCTCTTTCCAACTCATTTTTCATATCCTCTTTCATATCTTTATCGCGCCAGTACATCAATTCGGCATACATTTCTGACGAGAAATAGCCACTAAGTGATTGCTTAACTTGCCCTTTTAATCCATTTGGCGTTATTTGAAGCCAGGTGGTATCGGTAAGCATATTTTTATTTTTATCGATTGCCGGCACATTCAAAATTTTATACTCTTTTTCATCAATGGCAATCATAGCCTCTTTATCCTGTATAGCTGTTGATGGCATGCCAAAAACACAGGTTGGGTCGGTTCCATCTAAAAAAATAAACTTATCATTCAGCTTTATAGCACATATCATGTGATTGCTTACCAGCGGCAAAGGTGTCTGACTAAATTTATAAGGTAAATCGCGGGTGCCGATCCAGGTAAAATAGGCCGGCACGTCGGCGGTATTCAACATTTCGGTTAGTATGCTGGCCATGTCTTTGCAATCGCCAAAACGCCGGCTGCAAACCAAACCTGCGTCACGTGGCACAAAACCTCCCATACCATCCTCAAATGCAACATATTTAATATTGTGCTGCACCCACAAGTAAATGCTGCGCGCTTTGCTTTCGGGCGTGGTAAGTTTAGCCGTTAGTGAATCAACAATATGTTTAAGACCCGGACTAACCGTGTTATTTACCGTTTTAATGTAGCTGTAATTCAACCGGTACAGGTCATCTGCATTTGACAAATAAGGAACAACATTTCCCTTATCATCCTTGTAATTTTCGATGTAAAAAACAATATGCGGCGAGTACCATGCAAATCCTGGAGCATCGGGATATTTTTTATCAGCAATACAGTTTTTGTATTGAAAAGTGTAAATATTATTGCGGTGTTTGTTTTCAACGCTCACGGTAATCTGGCTGGTGTCAAGCCCCACAAATTGATATTTTAAGGAGATATCTTTTGAAACATTAATTTTCAATTCGCTGTTGGCTACCGGGATATAACTGGTAAAGTAAAATGGCGATAACAGGTGAGGATCTTTATTCAAATACGATACCTGTAAGTTGCCGATAGCTCCCGGCTCAACCGCCGGAAAATTAAAGGTGGTTTCTTTTACATCATCATAAAAAACAAAGCTTTCCTTATCGGTGCTGGTTTTAAACTCACTAACCTTAAGTTTTTTATCATCAGGGGTGCGGGTATAAGCCTCGTAGTTAACCAGCTGCTGAAAATCACTGTGCGAAAAGCCGTATTGGCCCATAAAGGCTGTAGCACTGCCAAGCAAATATTCTATTTGCTGCAACTCGTTACTTTCAACATATGGCTTGCCGTCTTTCAGGTTGATATTATATTCCAGTGTGCGGTTAAGCAACACGGCCTTTTCGTCAGGAAATTGTTTGCGCAAGGCATCAAAAGTTTGCGCCTTTAAACTTTTTGATTGCAAAAAAAGGCAAACAAGTGCTGAAGAAAACAGCAAATAAGATTTATTTTTCATTTTTTACAGCCATTAATTTTCCATAATAATACCACAGCGTTTTGATGAGCTTTCCATTTTCATCAAAATATTTTGTTGGGCCATTGTTAATGCCATTTATAAAAGTTACCTCTTTTTTTAATTTCCCATTTTTATAATATTCCCTGCCAATGCCAGTTGCATTATCCGTTTTATAGATATAATCAAGCTGCAATTTCCCGTCTTCAGCATAGTTCTGATATAAGCCTTCGCTAACACCATAAGCCATATTATCAACAGAGCGCAGCTGGCCATTAGCATAATATATTTCGGTTGTGCCATTTTTTACACCGTCGGTGTAACTGCCCTCCCTGGATAGCTTTCCGTTTTGAAAATATGATTTAACCGGCCCATTGCCTCCGGTAATTGAAATAGCCGGTACCAGCTTACCATCAGCACCCAAATAAGTATATGATGCCGGGTCATCATCCTCAAAAAGTATCTGATAAGCCAAAGCACCATTGGGGTCATATTTTTTTTCGGGGCCTTCCAGTTGATCATCTTTATATACCTCCGTATAATCTTTGATAGCATTCGCCTCGTAAACAGTTTTTTCACCATTCAGCATATCATTTACATAGGGTGTTGTTGAGTATAATGTACCGTCTTCGTTATAAAGTTCCATATGCCTGTTTTACTGCCATGCAAATAATCCCCTTCAGTATATTTTACCCCTCCATAATAATAACTTACATAAGAACTATCTAATGCGCCTTTTTTATAAAAGAAACTACTTTCAACACTGCCATCAAAATAAAAAGTTTTATATGGGCCATCTAAATCGCCGTTTACATAATTACCCTGCGCCATTATTTTGCCGTTTGGATAGCGTAACATGTATCTGCCCGAAGCTTTGGGGAAAGTATCAACTTCCATCACTTTCCCGGTGGTGTCAAACTGGGTTAATTTTTCAAGCCAGCCCAGGTAATATTTTTCTTCTAAGGTTTTTTTACCGTTCTGCAAAAAGATTTCTTTATAACCACTTAAATCTCCATCCTGGTAGTATGATTTGGTATTTATATTACCCAATTCATCATAACTGATCCATTGCCCCTGGTATTGGTCATCCTTAACCCAGCCTTCTGTTTGTATTTGCCCGTTAGTAAAATAAGCGGTATAATAACCGTCTTCCTTGTCATCGGTCATGTTCACTTCTGATTTCTTTTTACCATTCAGGTAATAAGTAACCATATTACCATTGCGATTATTGTTTTTAAACTGGCTGATCTGGTTAATTTTACCTGATGGGTAAAACGTGGTATCGGGGCCGCTTAAGTCGCCTTTTTTATCATAACTAACGTGCGATTTTTTTATTCCATCAACAGAATAGGTAATTATATTACCTGCTTTATCAGCATCCGTTACCGAGCTTACTTCAGCGCCCGTAGCATTAAAGAATTTTGCTGATTTAATAACACCATTGTCATAAATGTATTTTGCATAAACCTTGCCATCCTTGCGGTAATAGTCGGCTTCGCCAATTATTTTATCTTTTTTGATAGCATATGTAGCCGAAAGCTGGCCATTGTCATAATATTCCTGGTGAAGCCCGTTTTCAACGTTATTGATGTAGTTGCGTATTTCTTTGCTTTTACCGTTATCATAATAATATTTCCATTCGCCTTCGGCATTGTCTTTACTCATATTTCCTTCGGCAATCAATTTACCGTTTTCGGCAAATGATTTAATTACGCCCTCTTGTTTGCCATTTACATATTGCTGGGTTTCTTTTGGCTGCCCACTTTTATAAAATTCTTTGTATTCGCCGGTAAGTACCCCATCTGTGTAATTATCAATAACTTCCTGGTTCCCATTGGAATAATAGCTGCGTTGTTCGCCATTCTTTTTATCAAGCTTATAGTTAGATATGCCTTTTCTGTTTCCGCCATAATAGTAGGTAATTACCTGGCCGTCAAGCTTGCCTGCACTGTAATTCTCGTTAGATGAAAGGTTGCCATTTATATAATAATATTGCTGCGCACCCTGAAGTTTACCATTTTCATAATGTTCTTTCGCCTTTAAATTACCCGAACGGAAATAATATGCCCAATCGCCCTCTTGCTGACCCGTTGAACTGTATTTGCCAAACGCCTTGAGGTTGCCCCCAGGGTAAAGCGAAGTCCACGGTCCTGTTACTATTTTACCGTTGTTGATCAGCGTGCCTTTTCCTATTAGCTTACCATCATCAAAATAATACCGTTCGGTAATTTCATCTCGCTTTTTAAATTGCAGTTCCCTGGTAGCACGTATCAGGTTAAAATAATTGCCTGCTGCTGTCTCAAAATTCCCCAGTGCCTTTTTGTTGCTTTTAACATAACTTTTAACAACCGGCAGATTTACACCAGAAAAATCATGAAAAACAAACTGCTCAAATTCTTTCTGGTTATACACCTGCTTATAATAGGGCAAATAATACTGTATGTAAAAATCATTATTGCTATCGCTATAGTCCAGCTTTTCAAATACAACTTGCATTTGCCGGCTTATTGGGTCATCTAATGATATGATGGGCTTATAAGCTTTGTCGAGCGCAATTTTTGAAAGCAAAACATCTTCCATCTGCTGGTAATTGGCATCAGGCTGTTGGGTTCGCTTGTCTTTTAATGTTGCTATATCATCAGCATTATTCGCAATTTCACTCAAAAGTTTAATCGCCTTTCCGGCATATTTTCCTTCAGGGTTCATCAGCAAATAACCCATAAAACATAAAAATGAGGGAACAATTTCGCCTTGCTTTAACGCAACAAGTCCTAACTGGTAATGAGCACTATACATATATGGGCTAATAAGCAATGTCTGCTGAAACAACAGTTCGGCATCATGCAAACGGTTTAAGGCCATCAGGGTAATCCCTTTGTTGAAATACAGCAGGGCATAAGACGGATACTTGATAATTGCGGTATCAAATAATTTAAGGGCCTGTTCGTGCTGCCCCAAATCATTCAGGGAATTGCCATAAACGTTATATAAATCAGGTTCTTCTTCACGTTGCTCCTTTAAAGCAAGTCCTTCCCTGCAATACTTTATAGCTTGTGTATACTGACTGTCGGCTTCGCAGGTTAGTGCCCGTTCGTAAAGCGACCATACGTAGTTGGTATCGCTGCGATTCACTTTGTTGTACTCCAACAGCGCCTTTTTGTATTGGCCCGAGTCGTTGAGGACAGCTCCCTGTTTAATAATTTCGCGGGAGTCTGATAATTCGATTTTTTGGGCAGATGAAATTCTGACCGACACGATAAGCGTCAGTAAAAACAGGGTAGGATATTTCATTATAATAAGGCAAAGTTTTAGTTACGGGTGAAAGTAATATTTTTTTGTGACGGCAGAAGAAATAATTGTAGCATAATTTAAGTCTGTTTTCTTACGAAAAACGAGCCTTAATGGTTATTATAATTGTTGAAAAATAATTATTGAAGGTGCTATCAACTCTGAAGCACGAGAGCCAATATTATTGTGGATGAGTGAAATACGGGCATAATGCGCCGTACTATTTCACTAAATAATTTCTCTTTAAACTGTGCTTAAAAAAGCGACCAGTTTCTCCACCGCCTTCGCTCTGTGGCTAATTTTATTCTTCTCGGCTAAACTCATTTCTGCAAATGTAACGTCATAGCCATCTGGTTCAAAAATCGGATCGTAGCCAAACCCTTCATCTCCCGATTTCTCATAACGGATAGTTCCTTCAACTGTTCCTTCAAAAAAATGTTCTTTACCTTCCCAAAGTAAAGAAATCACTGTTTTAAAACGAGCTTTGCGGTTGGTTTCGTTTTTCAGGTTGATGAGCACCTTATTGATATTGGCCTCATGGTCGCCATGTTTTCCGGCATACCTGGCCGAGAAAACACCCGGTTCTCCATTCAGCGCATCAATCTCCAGGCCGCTATCGTCACCAAAACAATTTAAATGGTATTTATGATAAATGAAATGACTTTTGATGGATGCATTTGCGGGAAAGGTTAAGCCGGTTTCCTCAATATCATCGTGGCAGCCTATATCATTCAGCGTTAATAATTCTATTTGTCCTTTTATTTTATTGGCAACCTCATCCAGCTTATGGCGGTTATTGGTGGCAAAAACTAACTGCTGCATGGTACTATAGTTGTTTCATTTGCTCCCAAAAAGCCTTTTTATAGTCGTTATTATCCATCATCTCATCAAAGCTGAAAGTGAATAATGTACGGCAGCTATTTATTTGCTGCAGCTTGTTAAGGCTAATGTGATTTAATTCGGCAGGCAAAGCATTTTGCCCCAGTATTAATAGTTTTTGCGGCGAAAAGAAACCGGTTAGTTGCTCAACAGTAACTTCAGGGTGTTTTGCCCAATTTAAAATAGCGGCATCATCCAAACTAAATTCAAGGCGTTTAAGGGTGTTTTCGAGCGCTGTTAGATGGCCGGCAGCAATAAAATCGGCATCGGTATAATACGTAATAATCAAAAAGTTTTTTTTGTGCTTACCCAGGTAATTAAAACTAAGTGGTAACGTTTCTGTAACAGGCAATTCAACTTTTTCAGCTGCAATGGCAGGCGGATTGTTGTATATGGCCTTGTCATTTGGGAGCAGGAAAATGTCTTCCTGCATAATAAAACTGAAAGCAAGCGGGTTCTCGATGTGCACTTTAACAAATTTTAACCAAAAGTAGTTAAACAGTTTGAAGCATTATCGGCATATTCGCACAATTATTATAGGCGTATAGTAAATTGCAACGTTTTGTACAGCCATAATTAATAAATTTTACCGAAATTCGGAGTTTTTAACGGACTAACGGTCTGTTGTTTAATAAGTATAAGATACATGAGAAAGTTTGGGTTAGTCCTTTTAAGTTTTGTTTCATTAATTTCAGTTGCCACCGCGCAGCAAAAACGCACCCTTGATAAAATTGCCGGCGTAGTGGGCAGTGGTATTATATTGGAATCGGATATTGAGTTAAAGTATGCTTCGTATCTGGCACAGGGCAACTCTCCAAACGCTGATATTAAATGTCAGATATTACAAAATTTGTTAACTCAAAAATTACTGGCCCAGCAAGCGGTTATTGATAGTATTGATGTGAAAGATGATGAAGTAGATAACGATGTTGACCGCCGTATGCGCGGTATGATTCAAAGAGCTGGTGGACAAGACAGGCTGGAGCAGTTTTTGGGCCGCTCGGTAATACAATATAAAGACGAGATCAGACCTGATATAAGGGAAAGTTTGGTGGCACGCAAAATGCAGGAAAAAATTACATCAAATGTAAATACTACCCCTCAGGACGTTCAAAGTTTCTTTAATAAACTACCTAAAGACAGCTTACCAACTTTTAACAAGGAAGTAGAAGTTGGCGAAATTCAGTTTAATCCAAAACTTACCACGGCCGAAAAAGATGCTTATCGTCAAAAAGCAGAAGAATTACGCGCAAGGATTATTAAAGGTGAAGATTTTGGTGCACTGGCTCGTTTATACTCGCAGGACCCAGGTTCGGCACCTGAGGGTGGCGATTTAGGTTTTAATGACCGTACCGCTTTTGTGAAAGAGTTTACAGCAAATGCCTTTAAATTAAAAGCGGGTGAAATTTCGCCGGTTTTTGAAACCGAATACGGTTTTCACTTTTTACAGGTGATTGAGCGTCGTGGCGAACAGGTTCACGTAAGGCATATTTTAATTACGCCGGCAATTACCCAAGCAAGTTTGGATCGAGCCAAGGCTAAAGCCGATAGCGTTTATGATTTGCTGATGAAAAATAAAAAGATTGACTTTTCTTCGGCGGCTGCTTTTTACTCCGACAATAAAGACACCAAATACAATGGTGGTATGATGCTGAATGCCGATAACGTTGAAACCCGCACTACCTATATCCCAACCGATAGACTGGACCCACAGGTTGCGTTAACTACGGATACCATGAAAGTAGGCAGCATTTCAGTGCCACAAATATTTACAGGCCAGGACGGTAAAAAGACTTATAAAATTTTATACCTCAAATCAACCACTCCGGCGCATAAGGCTAATCTTACACAGGATTATCCAAAAATTAAGGAGTACGCTACTAACGATAAAATTAACCGTACGGTAAGCGAGTGGTTCCAGAAAAAAAGAAAAGAAACCTTTATAAAAATTGATCCGGAATATCAGCAATGTTCACAATTGAAAGGCTGGTCAACACCTCAAACAACTGCTGAAGTTAAACCTCAATAAGAGATATGCAACACCGCTCGGATGTGGAAGCTGCTGACGCTTTAAGGCAAACTTATCAGCAAGTAAGTGCTGAAATTGGTAAAGTTATTGTAGGCCAGCAGGAAGTATTAAAATATGTGCTCATTTCTATTTTTAGTAATGGGCACTGTTTATTGGTGGGCGTTCCTGGTTTGGCAAAAACCCTGCTGGTTCAAACAGTTGCACAGGTACTTGATCTTGATTTTAAGCGGATACAGTTCACGCCCGATTTAATGCCTTCAGACATTATCGGTTCCGAGATATTAGGCGAAGACCGGAACTTTAAATTTATACCAGGTCCGGTTTTTTCAAACATTATTCTTGCCGACGAAATTAACCGTACCCCGCCCAAAACACAAGCTGCCTTGCTGGAAGCCATGCAGGAAAAAGCTGTAACAGCAGCGGGGATTACCCACAAGCTGGCCCAGCCATTTTTTGTATTAGCTACGCAAAATCCAATTGAGCAGGAGGGGACTTATCCTTTGCCCGAAGCACAACTGGATCGGTTTATGTTTAATATAGCGCTGGATTACCCCTCTTTTGAAGAAGAGCTGTTAGTAGTAAAAAACACCACCAGCACCACACAACCAAGCGTAAACAAACTATTAAACGCCGAGCAGATTATTTATTTTCAGCAATTGGTACGCAATATCCCGGTAACTGATAATGTGTTGGAGTACGCGGTTAAGCTGGTGTCAAAAACACGTCCCAACGGCCAATTTGCAACCCCACAGGTTAAGCGTTTACTTAACTGGGGTGCAGGTCCAAGAGCATCGCAATTTTTAATTTTGGGTGCCAAATGCCACGCCGTTATCAACGGAAAGTATTCGCCTGATATTGAAGATGTAAAAGCGGTGGCTAAACCCATATTAAGGCATCGCATAGTACGCAGTTATCATGCCGAAGCCGAAGGCTTATCGACAGATGATATTATTGAACAGCTTTTTTAAGACACTTTAAGTCAGGAGTCTATGGAACTCCCGACTTAAGACTTTGAACTTAAAACTTCTTCCACACCACCATTTCTTCCAAAGCATCAATCCATTTTGGCGAATCGTTTAAACTTTCAACCAATTGAACATGCTCGCCGCCCAGTGCTTTGAATTCTGCACCGTATTCTTCGGTAACCTCATAAACAGTTTCCAGGCAGTCGGCCACAAAGGCTGGACAAAACACCAGCAGGCGCTTTTTACCTTCGTTAGCCAGTTTAGCAATTACTTCGCTGGTGTACGGCTGTACCCATGGATCGCTGCCTAAACGGGATTGAAAACAAATGGTATATTTTTCTTTGGGGATATTTAACTTCTCCGCTATCAGCTTAGCGGTGTGGTGTGATTGTGCCGAATAGCAAAATTTATTGGTATCATTCAATGTATCGCAACAACCGTCAACCTTCAGGCAGTAATTGCCCGTATGATCGCATTTTATTAATTGACGCTGCGGCAAGCCGTGAAAGCTGAACAGAATATGATCATAAGTTTCGGGCTGATACCGTTGTCCATTATCGGCAAAGGTTTGGATCATTCCCTCATTATCATGAAACGAGTTTGTAAACGATAGTGTAGGTATAGTTTGCCATTTACCCACAATATTCATTACCTTTTCATAAACAGAACCGGTACTGGCCGATGCATATTGCGGAAACAAAGCAATTACCTGTATGCTTTCAACCAGCGAAGCCTTTAATCTATCTAATGCCGATTCGATTGAAGGGCTTTGATAACGCATAGCCAGCTCCACCTGGTACTCATTGCCCAAGCGGTCGGCAAGCAATTGGTGCTGTAATTTACTATAGTGTAATAATGGCGAGCCTGTTTTATCGTCCCAGATCTCTTTATAAAGCTTGGCTGATTTTGGGCTCCTGAAAGGAACAATAAGGCCTTTTACCAAAAAAGTGCGGAGTACAGGGTTTACATCAATAACCCGGGGGTCCATTAAAAATTCATCCAGGTATTTGCGGACATCCTTTGTTTCAGGACTGTCGGGCGTACCTAAGTTAACCAGTAAAACTCCTTTTTTTGCCATAATAATGGGGCGAAATTAGTAATTAGCGATAAGAGATTGGAGATTAGTTGAAAATAGGGATTAACGGAGCTGTATTATTGACAATAATATGATAAGCTGCAGTCAACAAAAAGCCTAATCCAAGAAAATCGTTTTCAAAGCAGGAGGCTCCGCTGGAGCCGTAAAAACGATGGCTTTGGGGCTATAAACAGGCAGCTCCCCCGGAGCTATTGACACAATTGAGATCCTGAGTCCAGCGGAGTCACCTGTTTATAGGAATTGATATAAACAATATTAAGGCTCCAGCGGAGCCTCCTAATGTCTTTTCGGTTTTAAAAGCAATCCCGACGCCTAACCTCCATCCTCTAATCACCAATCACTAAACTCAATAGCTTTCCAGCTCGGCTTTAACCTGTTGCATCAGCCACATTGGTGTTGATGTTGCGCCGGCTATACCAACCTTATCGCCTGTGGCAAACATTGATTTTTCCAGCTCGCTGGTAGCCGATACAAAATAGGTATTGGGATTATGCTTGCGGCAAACTTCAAATAAAACCTTCCCGTTCGAGGATTTACGACCGGATACAAATACTATTTTATCAAACTTGCTTACAAACTTGGGCAAATCCTGATCGCGGTTTGATACCTGGCGACAAATGGTATCGTTAGCTTTCAAATCATAACCACGTTCCAAAAGCTGATCTTTTACATGGTAAAACTTCTCCATGCTTTTTGTGGTTTGGCTATACAGCGTAATATTATGCGGTAATTCAACACCATCCAGCTCCGCAATATCCTGAAAAACAAGTGCCTCGTTGTTTGTTTGGCCCTGTAGGCCAACTACCTCGGCGTGGCCGTGTTTACCAAAAATCAATATCTTTTCGTTAGCATCGAATGAATTTTTGATACGGTTCTGCAGTTTCAAAACCACCGGGCACGATGCATCTATCAGCGTAATATTATTTTCGAGTGCCATACGGTAAGTATCAGGTGCTTCACCATGGGCACGGATCAGCACTTTCTCGTTACGCAGATTTTTCAGATCTTCATGATCAATTATCTTCAACCCTTTAGTCTTCAGGCGTTCCACTTCCTCGTCGTTATGTACAATATCGCCCAGGCAATAAAGGTAACCGTCTTCAGCCAGTATCTCTTCGGCCATATCAATGGCATAAACCACACCAAAGCAAAAGCCTGAATCCTGGTCAATAGTAACTTTTAACTGATAATCTCCCATTGTGCTGCAAAATTACGTGAAAAAGATTGAATTTATATACAGATAAATGGAGACATCATATCCTGCGGCCCTTCCACGTATTGGTATTAGTAAGATGTTTTTGAATAGATAAAAACGCTATAATCATCATATTAAGCATCTGCAACGGATGAAAAACTATATTCATCCACGCGTTTTGCCCTGCTGAAAGGGATATCATTATCCGGGTTAGCAAAATCAACCCCAGCATAAAAAATATCAGGTTAAAGTTTAAAGTGATGGCAACCATCATCGGGCCGCCCAAAATCAGCAAAATGTATATTAACAGAGCCAAAATATTGTTATTAAAAACAGCCAGCACATTTTTGCTGAAACCGTTTAATGCCCCGGCATAGCTCTTGTACATGCGGCAGCTTATCATGCCGTTTGCCAGCAGTAATTCGCCTCTCAAACCTGTCTGCTTCACTCTTTTCATAATTTCGGCATCCTCCACAATTTCATCCTTAACCATTTCATGCCATTTTTTTTGCCGGTAAACGGCTGCATCAAATAACATAAATTGCCCGTTCGCAATAGCCAGCGCAGCGCTTTTGGTAAGATAAACCAACCTGAGCGGCACCAAATTAAGCAGTATGTAATGCAAAAGCGGCACCGTTGTTTTTTCGCCAATGGTTTTCATTACCTGGTTGGTAAAAAGACTCAACAGCGCCAGTTTATATACCTGCATCCTATGTACGGCACTATTGATCAAACCTTTGTTTATTACTTCATCAGCATCTAAAAACAATAAATATTTACCCCTGGCAAAATTGGCCAGCTGATGGCAGGCATAATTTTTCCCTATCCAACCACCTGGTAGTTTGTCGCCTTTTATAACGCTGAATTGCGCGTAACGGGCAGCAAAATCAGCACATATAGAATAAGTATTATCAGACGATTCATCGTCATAAACAATTACCTCGTAATTGGAATAATCCTGCTGAAGGATTGATTTTAGCAGCAGCAGGATATTATCTTCCTCGTTACGGGCCGGAATTAAAATAGACACAAGGTCGGTGTATTGCCTGTTTACCTTGGTCAGTTTAGGATTGGATATAAAATTGAATAGCGTTACCGTAAAACGGACGATGATAAAAAATAAGGTTACGGTTATGGCTATGATCACTTTTTATTAAAATTGCTGATAGATGGAGCTTAAATATATAATTAATAACGTTTTAAATCCTGTTGATGTCTAACCAGATCAAAATTAAAATCGCACTCTATAATTGTTATACCTGTGCATTTATATAATCAATAATGGTTTTTGTTGCTCCGGTATGTTCCTGCACATAAGTGCTGATTTTCTGGCGCGATTCTGCATAAAATCCTTTGTCATCAATCAGTTGACGAGCAATAGCTTTTAACCCGGCTTCGTCGGTTATGCTAAACCCGGCCTTTAAATCAACAAGATCATGTGCCTCTTTAAATTTTGAATAATTGGGCCCGAAGATTACCGGCAAACCAAATGCGGCTGCTTCTAATGTATTATGTATGCCAGCGCCAAAACCGCCGCCAATAAAGGCAATCTGCCCATATTGATATAAGGACGATAGCATACCTATGTTATCAATAATTAACGTTTGATAACTACTTAAATGCGGCGCACTTGCAGCTATTTGCGAATACCTGATAACCGAACTTTTGGGCAGCAAATCAATCAGATCGTTTATCTTATCTTCCGCTATTTCATGTGGGGCAAATATAAATTTCCAATCAGCGTAAATCCTTGTAAGCGTGCTTACCAGTTTTTCGTCGGCAGGCCAGGTGCTGCCGACAATAAATATATTTTTGCCATTTTTAAATTCTTCCACCGCCGGTATAGATTTCGGTTGCTGTGCATTGGCCCAAACCCGGTCAAACCGGGTATCGCCGCTTACCATTGCATTGCTAATACCTATATCGTGTAATAAATGCTTTGACCGCTCGTCCTGCACAAAAAAATAGCTTACAAAGCTCAGCATGCAGCGGTGCAGGCCACCATACCATTTAAAAAATATTTGCCCGGGCCTGAAAATTCCCGAAATAATATAGAGCGGAATATCCCGCTGATGCAACTGATTAAAAAAATGATACCAGTATTCGTATTTGGTGAATATGGCCAGTTTTGGATTTATGGTTTCAATAAAATCAATAGCGTTTTTGCGGGTATCTAATGGCAAATAATAAACAGCATCGGCCAGCGGTGTGTTTTTTCTTACCTCGTATCCTGAGGGCGAAAAAAAGGTAATTACTATTTTAACACCTGGATTTAAGCTGCGCATTTGCTCTAGTACCGGGCGGCCCTGTTCAAACTCACCTAATGAGGCAAAATGAAACCAAATACTTTCCGGATAACGTATAAGGGCACTGTTTTTACGCCCTTTTATCCAAAGTTTGGCTTTTTTATTAAAAAGTGAGACCAGCCGGATTAATAAAAAATATAGTTTTATACCGGCATTATATAATAAGAGCATTTTAATTATGAATTATTAACTTCGCAGGGCATAAATGTAATCACAATAAAATAATTTGTGTGATTTCGGAAGCAGGTGTTCATTGAAAAAAAATAAAAATAAAAAAACCGGCCTATAGCAGGTTCATCAAAAAACAAATAAAAAAAAGAACAAATACTTATGAAAATTGCTGTTGTAGGAACAGGATATGTTGGTCTGGTAACCGGAACATGTTTAGCTGAAACAGGCAACCAGGTTATCTGTGTTGACATCAACGAGAAAAAAGTAAAAATGATGCAGGAGGGTAAGTTGCCTATTTACGAACCTGGCTTAGAATTGCTATTTGAAAGAAACATTAGTCAAAAACGCTTACACTTTACTACAAACCTTGCTGAAGCCATTGCCGAAGCAAAAATAATATTTATGGCATTGCCCACTCCTCCGGGTGGCGACGGCTCGGCTGATTTGAGCTACGTTCTTGGTGCAGCAAAAGATATTGCGAAAATAATTACCGAATACAAAGTTGTAGTAACAAAATCAACCGTGCCGGTAGGTACAGCTGATAAGGTTACAGCGGTAATGAAGGCAAATACCAGCGTTGACTTTGCAGTAGTATCAAACCCTGAGTTTTTAAGGGAAGGCGTTGCAGTAGAAGACTTTATGAAGCCTGACCGCGTTGTGGTTGGCACCATGGATGACAGAGCCCGCAAATTGATGGCCGAATTGTATGCACCATATGTTAGGCAGGGTAACCCGGTTATTTTTATGGATGAGCGCTCATCTGAGCTTACCAAATATGCCGCCAATTCATTCCTTGCAACCAAAATATCGTTCATGAATGAGATAGCCAACTTATGCGAATTGGTTGGTGCCGATGTGGATATGGTTCGCCGCGGTATTGGGGCCGATGAACGTATTGGCAAACGATTCCTGTTTTCGGGAATTGGTTATGGCGGCAGCTGTTTTCCAAAAGATGTGCAGGCGCTGGCAAAATCGGCCGAAGAAAACAAATACGACTTTAAGATCCTTAATTCAGTAATGCATGTTAACGAAATTCAAAAACGTGTATTGGTTGAAAAAATAAAAAAATACTTTAAGGGCGATTTAAAAGGCAAAAAGTTTGCCATGTGGGGTTTGGCATTTAAGCCGGAAACGGATGACATCCGCGAAGCCCCGGCATTGTATATCATTGAAGATTTGGTGGCTGCCGGTGCAATTGTTACCGCATTTGACCCTGAAGCGATGAATAATGTAAAAACGCTGGTTGGCGATAAAATTAAATATGCCCAGGATCAGTATGAGGCTCTGGAAGATGCCGATGCACTGTTAATAGTTACGGAGTGGTCTGTTTTCAGAACGCCTGATTTTGACATGATGGAGGAAAAATTAAAAAGTAAGGTTATTTTTGATGGCCGCAACTTATACGATTTAGAAAAAATGATTGATTTGGGTTATTATTATAATAGTATAGGAAGGAAACTGATTAGCTAATGGGAAGCCGTAAAAGAATATTAATAACCGGTGCCGCTGGATTTTTAGGTTCACATTTATGTGACAGGTTTATTGCAGAAGATTTTCACGTAATTGCCATGGATAACCTCATAACCGGCGACCTGCGCAATATTGAACATTTGTTTAAACTGGAGAATTTTGAGTTTTATAATCACGATGTTTCCAAATTTGTATATGTGCCCGGCGAGTTGCATTATATACTGCACTTTGCATCGCCGGCAAGCCCTATCGACTATTTAAAAATACCTATCCAAACGTTAAAAGTGGGTTCGTTGGGCACACATAACTTATTAGGATTGGCGCGAAATAAAAAGGCAAGGATGCTGATTGCATCAACATCTGAAGTTTACGGCGACCCGAATGTTAATCCACAGCCCGAAGAATATTGGGGCAACGTTAACCCGGTAGGTCCGCGTGGTGTTTATGATGAAGCCAAGCGTTTCCAGGAGGCTATTACTATGGCGTACCATACCTTCCACGGCCTTGAAACTCGTATTGTAAGGATATTTAACACCTACGGCCCTCGTATGCGCCTAAATGACGGACGTGTATTACCCGCCTTTATTGGCCAGGCTCTGCGTGGTGAACCATTAACTATGTTTGGTGATGGTTCGCAAACCCGTGCGTTTTGCTACGTTGACGATTTGGTTGAGGGCATCTATCGCTTATTATTCAGTGATTATGCGCAGCCGATGAATATTGGTAACCCCGATGAAATTACCATCAAAGAGTTTGGTGAAGAAATTATCAAACTTACCGGCACCGATCAAAAGCTGATTAGCCTGCCGCTGCCAACTGATGATCCTAAACAACGCAGGCCGGATATTACCAAAGCCAGAAGCATTTTAAATTGGGAGCCAAAGGTTTCAAGAAGCGAAGGTTTAAAAATCACCTACAACTATTTTAAATCGCTCCCTGAGCACGAAATAAAACATAAAGATTTTACCTATTTTAATAAGCACTAATGGCTAAAATAGTAGTTACAGGTGGCTTAGGCTACATAGGTTCACATACAGTAGTTGAATTGGTAAACGCTGGATATGAGCCCGTTATTATTGACGATCTGTCAAACTCGCAGGCAGGTATACTGGATCAACTAACTAAAATTATTGGCTTTAAACCTACTTTTTACCAGTTTGATTTGTGCGACTATCAAAAGCTAAAGGAGTTTACCGAAAAAGAAAAGGACATTGAGGGTATCATCCACTTTGCGGCCTTTAAAGCAGTGGGCGAATCAGTTCAAAAACCGTTGAAGTATTACCACAACAACCTGCTTTCATTAACCAATTTGTTAACCGCCTATAGCGGCAAGGATATCAGTTTTGTCTTTTCATCAAGTTGTACCGTTTATGGCCAGCCTGACATATTACCGGTTAATGAAAACGCACCGGTTAAGCCTGCACAATCGCCTTATGGCAATACCAAACAAATTGCCGAGGAAATATTAAAGGATGCCATTACATCTGGCGATGCCAAAAAAGCAATAGCCCTGCGGTATTTTAACCCGGTAGGCGCGCACGAAACCGCTTTAATTGGCGAATTACCGATTGGTGTGCCGCAAAATCTGGTGCCTTTTATAACGCAAACAGCCATCGGTAAAAGAAATAAGATTACCGTTTTTGGAGACGATTACAATACTAAAGACGGAAGTTGCGTTCGTGATTATATACATGTAGTTGATTTAGCCAAAGCGCATGTTGCTGCTTTAAAATTGATGGAAGGCAACCATTTTGCCGGTTATGATGTATTTAATTTAGGTACAGGCAATGGCAATACGGTACTGGAAATTATAACCGCTTTTGAAAATACTACAGGTGTAAAATTAAATTACGAAATTGGCCCCCGCCGCAGTGGTGATGTTGAACAGGTTTGGGGGGATGTAACAAAATCGGCAAAAGAGTTAAATTGGAAAGCTGAGTTGGGCATTGATATCATGATGTCCTCTGCCTGGGCATGGGAGCAGTATTTATCCAAAAACCCGTTATAACATTTTTTGATCACAAACCCCAGTGATCAGATAAGTATTAAAGACAATATTTTCTTCTGTATGAAAAAAATAATAATAACCGGCGGAGCCGGCTTTATTGGTTCGCACGTAGTACGCAGGTTTGTTAAAAATTATCCCGATTACAATATCGTTAATCTGGATAAGCTAACCTACGCAGGCAATTTGGCCAACTTAAAAGACATTGAAAATGAGCACAATTACAGATTTGTAAAAGGCGACATTGTTGATATAGAATTTATAAATAATCTTTTTGCTGATGAACAGCCTGATGCTGTTATTCATTTAGCAGCAGAATCGCATGTGGATAGATCTATCACTAATCCGCTTGATTTTGTGATGACAAATGTTGTTGGCACGGTAAACCTGCTCAACGCCGCCCGTCATACCTGGAAGGGCCGTTACAACGAAACCCGCTTTTACCATGTATCAACCGATGAGGTGTACGGAACATTGGGAGAAGATGGCATGTTTACCGAACAAACCGGTTACGACCCGCATTCGCCTTATTCTGCTTCAAAGGCAGGTTCAGATCATTTTGTGAGGGCTTATCATGACACTTATGGCATTGATGCTGTGGTATCCAATTGCTCAAATAATTATGGCTCTTTTCATTTCCCCGAAAAGCTGATCCCGCTGGCAATCAATAATATCAAACAAAACAAACCTGTGCCCGTATACGGCAAAGGCGAAAATATAAGAGACTGGCTTTGGGTTGAAGATCATGCCCGCGCCATTGATGTTATATTTCATAAGGCAAAAGCCGGCACAACCTATAATATAGGTGGCCATAATGAATGGAAAAACATTGATTTGATCAGGTTGCTGTGCGCCACAATGGATAAAAAGCTAAACAGGCCCGAAGGCACATCTGCAAAACTAATTACATTTGTTACCGACAGAGCCGGGCACGATTTACGCTATGCAATAGATTCAACCAAACTTAAAAATGAGTTGGGGTGGGTACCTTCTATAACTTTTGAAGAAGGGCTCGAAAAAACTGTTGAATGGTATCTTGAAAATGAAGAATGGCTGGAAAATGTTACCTCGGGGCATTACCAGCAGTATTATAATACGCAATATAACCACCGCTAATAATGTTTGGGTTCTTTAAAAAGAAGGAATATAAGAAAGAAATCACATTTGATTACAGTTCGATAAGGGTTGACATGCACTCGCATGTACTACCCGGTATTGACGATGGCGCCAAAGATCCGCAGGAATCCATCGTGCTGATAAAAAAGATGATGGCTTTGGGAATTAAAAAGATAATTGCCACACCCCATATTATGGCCGATTACTATCGCAATACTCCCGAAACAATAAACGAATCGCTTGCTATACTTAAAGAAGAACTGCACAAACAAAAAATTGATATTGTCATTGAAGCTGCTGCCGAACATTATTTTGACGAAACATTTGAAGAAAGAATTGACCGGCAGGAGCTAATGACGATGGGTGATAATTACGTGCTGTTTGAATTTTCATTTATAAGCCAGCCGCCCAACACCATATCCGTTGTTCAAAAATTGAAGGATTTAGGATACAAGCCTATCTTGGCACACCCGGAAAGATACCCGTATATGGACATCGACCAATTCAAATCCTTGCATGATTGGGGGGTATCCTTACAAATTAATACCATTTCGCTTACCGGCTATTATGGTAAGGAATCAAAAAAAATGGCTGAGGATTTAATTGACGCCCAACTGGTTGATTTTATATCGAGCGATATGCACCATTTAAGACATGCTGATGCGTTTAAACATGCTTTAAGAATGCCATACATGGAAAAAGTACTTTTTGATTATCCGCTTAAGAATATTATGCTGAAGTAAGATTGATGTGCGGATACGTGAATTTGCAGATGTGCGGATGTGCAAAAGTGAATACGCCGAACGCGCAGACACTTCTTATATAGCCATTTTATATTCAATTATCAATTTCAGATTCGCACATTTGAAATTTTCACATCTGCACATCTTCTTATCCGCATATCAATTATTCGTATCTTAAAGCTTCTACCGGGTCCAGTTTCGATGCTTTTTTTGCCGGATAAAAACCCGAAATCAAGCCAATCAAGGTACACAATACAATTGCCGAAAACAACCAAAGCCAGGGCGTAACAAATGTCCCGCTTATTTGTACGGCTATGAGGTTGCCAATGCCCATGCCTAGTATAATACCAGCAACGCCGCCTATCATACAAATAACAATAGCTTCTATTATAAACTGTTTGCGTATAACGGCCGGTGTAGCTCCCAGTGCTTTTCTTAAGCCAATTTCGCGGGTACGTTCGGTAACTGAAACCAGCATGATATTCATCAGGCCAATTGCTGCACCAATAAGGGTGATTATACCAATGGCAAATCCGGCAATGGTCATGCCTGTTAATTGTCCGGATAATTGTTGCTGAACAGAGTCGCTACGCTCAATTTCAAAGTTATCCTCGTTTGCAATATTAAGTCCGCGTACATTTCTGAAAAGTGAGGTTGCTTCTCCAATACTGGCATCCAGCGCCGATGGGCTGGTTACCATTATGGTTATAGTAAAAGATGGATTTTTTGTGGCATTTATTTGTTTTGCCTTGAATACCGGTATCACACAAAATTTATCGCCTCCAAAAGCTGAGCTCGATCCTTTTGAAGCAAATACACCAATTACCCTGAATTTGTTATCGCCAATAAAAATTGATTTGTTGATGGCGTCATCGTTCTTAAAAAGACGTTTTTTTATCTCAAACCCAATGATAACCACATTCTCGCCATGCTCCAGCTCCGAAGCGGAGAAGTTACGGCCAAAGCCCAGTTTATACCCGCTTGTTGCCAGATAATTTTCGTTTGAGCCGGTAATAGATATATTGGGGTTAGTTTTCTGATTGCCGTATTTAACTACCGCCGTTCCCGATACCTGCAGGTTTATGGTAACCACAGCAGGCAGTGTAAACTCTTTTTTAAACCTGTCGGCCTGATCGTAACGGATTGGCGGATAAACCTTTCTATGGCCGCCATTTCCAAATCCCAAGCCCGAATCGGTATTTTCAATAGTAAATGAGTTGGCGCCCAAACCGGCAAAAGCAGTGTTAGTATATTGTTTAACACCCTCAATGGCCGTTAAGATACCCACCAGCGCCATTATACCAATAGCTATAATTAAAGAGGTTAATGAGGTACGTAACCGGTTGCCCGCTATTGACTGTAATGCTATGGATATGTTTTCTTTAAAGGTGGTTTTTACCGGCATAGTTTAAAAGTAACAAAAACTTGCAGATAAGACTATACACCCTCATAGTTTGTTACAGTTGCTGATGGGTTTATATTCAGCGGTATTTTAAAAAGCATCCATCACTAAAAAAACAAAAAAGCCCCTTAATTGCTTAAGGAGCCAAACTTTTATATAAATTATTAAATGACTAATTTATACAGCAAACGAAGTACCGCAACCGCAGGTACTTGCAGCATTAGGGTTATTAAAAGTAAAACCGCGTGCATTTAAACCATCCTGAAAATCAATTTGCATACCAGCAAGGTACAGGCCATGTGCTTTATGCATATACACTTTTATGCCATCGATATAATATTCCTGGTCGCCGTCTTTTTTCTGATCAAAGCCAAGCACATAGTTCATTCCTGAACAGCCACCGCCTTCAACGCCTACACGTAAGCCAAATTCATCATTCAGCTCTTGCTGATCTTTAAGTTTAAAAAGTTCTTTAACGGCACCTGGTGTAAATGTTACGGGAGCGGTTTCTACAGCAATACTCATCTTATTTTTAATTAACTATACAAATATAATGTAAAATGCAGATTTTTGCTGCAAGTGGTATATTTATGACCGCTAAATAACATTTTAAACTATGACCCTGCTTTCTTTTTTATTAGACATTATTAAATACATTGTTGCTGGTTCGGCTACTGTTGGTGTAGCTTACTACCTGGTAAAGCCTTACTTTGAACGCGACGAGAAAATCCAGCTGCTTGAATTTAAAAAAGCGGTAAGCAGCCAAACACTGCCGTTACGCTTGCAGGCTTATGAACGCCTTACATTGTTTATTGAGCGTGTTAACCCCGCCAATATGCTTATCCGTTTAAACGGCCCGGCTTATAGCGCACACGAATTGTACAGCCTGGTGGTTGAAGATATCCGCAGCGAATATCAGCATAACGTTACACAGCAAATTTATGTAAGCGCCAGGGCATGGTCGGTTATTAAACGTGTTAAGGAAGATACCCTGGGCATAGTAAACAATGCCATCAAATCATTACCTGAAAATGCTACCGGGCTTGAATTAAGCAAATTTATACTAAGCTCGCTAAGCCAACTGGAAGATAATCCTTACGATATTGGTACAAGCCTGCTCAGAAAAGATCTGGAAGAATTATTTTAAGTCGCCTATGTTCATTAGCTCACTTGTTCATTAGTTCATTGGTGGTCTGGTGATTAATGGTTTAACTATTTTGCTAATAAACAAGTGAACCAATAAACTAATAACCCAATGAACAATTGAACCAATGAACCAAAAGATAACCACCACTTCGGGAATTGAAATAAAGGAAGTTTATTGTCAGCCATCGGCCATGAATGAGCTTCCGGGCGAGTTTCCGTTTACGCGGGGCATACAGAAAGATATGTACCGCGGCAAACCGTGGACAATGCGCCAGTATGCCGGTTTCTCTACTGCCGAAGAATCAAACAAGCGTTATCATTACCTGCTGGGTCAGGGTACCATGGGTTTGTCTGTAGCATTTGATTTGCCCACACAAATTGGGTACGACTCAGACCATGAGCTTGCCGAAGGCGAGGTTGGCAAAGTTGGGGTAGCTATTGATTCATTAAAGGATATAGAGATATTGTTTGATGGTATAGCGCTAAAAGATATTACTACTTCCATGACTATTAATGCTACTGCTGCCATATTACTGGCTATGTACATCGCGTTAGCAAAAAAACAGGGAGCCGATCTGAAACAAATATCGGGCACTATACAAAATGATATATTAAAGGAGTACGCTGCCAGGGGCACCTATATTTACCCTCCCGAAGCCTCCATGAGGCTGATAACCGATATTTTTGAGTATTGCAGCAAAGAAGTACCCAAGTGGAACACCATATCCATATCGGGCTACCACATTCGTGAGGCAGGTTCCACTGCCGTGCAGGAGCTAGCCTTTACACTGGCCAATGGCAAAACTTATTTAAAAGCCGCCTTACATAAAGGACTAGATATAAATGTATTTGCCAAACGGCTATCATTTTTCTTTAACTGCCACAATAACTTTTTTGAAGAGATAGCTAAATTCAGGGCTGCAAGGCGCATGTGGGCGCATATAACCAAGGAATTGGGTGCAACTGATGCCGTGGCACAAAAAATGCGCTTCCATACCCAAACAGGCGGATCGACCTTAACTGCCCAGCAACCCATGAATAATATAGTACGGGTAAGCAACCAGGCACTGGCAGCCGTACTGGGCGGCACACAATCATTACATACCAATGGCTACGACGAAGCCATTTCGCTGCCTACCGAGGCTGCTGCCAAAATTGCATTGCGTACCCAGCAAATAATAGCCTTTGAAAGCGGGGTGACAGATACCGTTGACCCACTGGCCGGCTCTTTTTTTATAGAAGCCCTTACTGATGAACTGGAAAAGGCCGCACAGCAGTATATTGATAAGATTGATGCGATGGGTGGCTCGGTAAAAGCCATTGAGCAGGATTACATTCAACAGGAAATTGCGGCTTCTGCCTATCAATACCAAAATGAGATTGAAAACGGGGAAAGAATTTTGGTAGGTGTAAACAAATTTGCCGAAACTGAGCAACCGCTACAAAACGTTTTCCGCGTTGACGACTCTATCCGCAAAATGCAAACCGAAAAAATTATCAGCCTAAAAGCATCAAGAGATAACGATGCTGTTGATAAATCCCTGAAAAAATTAGAGGAAGCAGCCACCGGAAAACAGAATTTGATGCCCTTTATATTAGACAGTGTGGAGAAATATGCTACACTGGGCGAAATATCAGATACACTAAGACGCGTTTTTGGCGAATATTGACAATATCTCACCTGTCATAAAATCCTTTGTCAGTTGCCAATTTCGGCATAAAAAAAAATAATCGTCCGGCCCACAGCACTTTGTAACTTTTTTACTGTGTCAGCACCCTAAACTGGCTCAACAATTGCTGTAAAGCCACCCACGGAAAAACGAAATATCCGGGCAATAATATTTTAAACAAGAGGCAATAATTAATTAAATGTTGAAATAAATTAAAAGAGAAGATACAAGGGTTTCCTTAAAGCGAAATATAACATTTTCTGTGACTTTCGCACTATAAATCACTTTATTATATCATAAATTTATTTCATTAAAAAGTTAAAATTTAATTTTTTTATCCGCTTTTTTTTAGAATATTCGATGTTCCGTAGCAGTTCAAAAGATGTTTCGTTGGGAGGTTGGAAATCAATATTTTACTAAAATTCATATGGAAAAAACTTGTACTAACGTTTGGAATAGCTGTCTTCAGATCATAAAAGATAACATACCGGCACAAAGCTTCAAAACCTGGTTTGAGCCGATAAAAGCTTTAAGGATGGAAGGGAGCGTTTTAACGATCCAGGTACCTAGTTTATTTTTTTATGAGTGGTTAGAGGAACACTATGTGGGACTTTTACGTAAAACAATAAAAAAACAATTGGGCGACGACGGAAGACTGGAATATAACATTGTTGTAGAGCAATCATCTTCGAGCAAACCGTACACCACTAATATCCCGTCAAACGGAAATGGTGCCGAAGCCAAAAATCAATCTATGCCAATACCTATCTCCATAAATAAGGATATTAAGAACCCGTTTGTAATACCGGGTTTAAAGAAACTTAACGTTGATCCGCAACTGAACCAGAACTATACCTTCAATAATTTTGTTGAGGGCGATTGTAACCGTTTGGCACGCTCAGCAGGCTATGCCGTAGCGGCTAAGCCGGGTGGCACTTCATTTAACCCATTAATGATATACGGTGGCGTAGGCTTGGGCAAAACCCACCTGGCACAAGCTATAGGCAATGAAATTAAACAAACACTACCTGATAAACTGGTGCTTTACGTATCGTGCGAGAAATTTACACAGCAGTTTGTTGATGCCTTGAAGCATAACAACATTAACGACTTTGTGAACTTTTACCAGGCTATTGATGTGTTGATTATGGATGATGTGCACAACTTTGCCGGCAAAGAAAAAACACAGGATTTCTTTTTCCATATCTTTAATCACCTGCACCAATCAGGCAAGCAGGTAATTATCACTTCTGATAAGGCGCCAAAAGATTTAGCCGGTTTAGAAGAACGCCTTTTATCAAGGTTTAAATGGGGTTTATCGGCTGATTTACAGGTTCCTGATTTGGAAACCCGTATGGCTATCCTAAAAAATAAAACATACCAGGATGGCATCGAACTATCAAACGATGTAATTGAGTACGTTGCCCATAATATTGATAATAACGTACGTGAGCTGGAAGGTGCAATGGTTTCATTACTGGCGCAATCAACCTTAAACCGTAAAGAAATTGATTTGAACCTGGCTAAGCAAATGCTGAAGAATTTTGTAAAAAATTCATCCAAAGAAATTTCGATGGAATACATACAGAGCCTGGTTTGTGAGTATTTTGAAGTACCTATTGAAATGGTGAAATCACAAACCCGCAAGCGCGAAATTGTGCAGGCCCGCCAAATCTCCATGTACCTGGCTAAGGCACACACCAAAAGCTCCCTTAAATCAATAGGGCATTTCTTTGGTGGCCGCGATCACTCCACCGTAATTTATGCCTGCCAAACCGTAGAGGACTTAATTGACACCGACAAAAAATTCAAAGGCTACGTTGCCGACATTCAGAAGAAGCTGAAAATGTCATAAGGATAGTCTTATAAGAAATAATGAAGCCCTGCATTTATGCGGGGCTTTTTTGTTGGACTAAGATTTTCAGGATTTTTTTGATTGTATGATGTTAATGGAAAATACTTCCATTCCCATCCATAGCCATGAGTTCAAAATCTTAAGTGTTCGAAAGATAAAAAAAGGATGTCATGTTGAGTTTTAAAATCCGGGGACTGTGAAGGTGAAATGACATGACGCTGAAAAAACTTACCTTTCAAAACTTAAGTTTAATACCGCTATATGTCATGGGTAGGCGCTCGAAACATGCGCGCAAAGGCCCGAATCGCCATGTCTTCACGTTTTGCATCAGCGGCAATGCATTAACGTGTACCCCACGCACACCCTTCGAGTACCTCAGGGTGACACCCGTATTCGATATTGGTAAGAAAACAACCTTTCGAACGCCCTTAGCTTAAAACCCATAACCATTTTCTTGCTTTTTATTGCTGCCGAAATGAGGCTCGCATTTAATTTCTCGAAAACCTCTACTTTTTTAACTATTCAGCACATTTTGCATCCCCTTAATCACTCACCCGCACATCCACATATTTGCACATCCGCACATCAACTTCCCCCTGCCATCTGGCAATTTCAGGCAGAAATCGGGCAACTTGCTATGCATGCATAATTTATGTACCGAATACCGTTTTAAACTTTGGTATATTTATTGAATTATTTTATATCTTTACTAAATAGTTTTACAGTTTTTTATATCGACATAATTAACTATCGCCAAATTAAATGCTAATTGAAATAAGTTTTTTTATCGCTTGCTATTCTTTTGGGCTATATCTAACTTACAAATATCAATTACAGGAACCTTACTTAATTAGTTAATATTTAATTTTTCAATACAAAAAACTGCAACAGCAAATTAATATGAGCGCACCAACAAATACTACAGAAGCGATAGAATTGAACCGTTACAGCAAAACGTTAACACAAGATCCTACCCAACCGGCGGCACAAGCCATGCTTTACGGGATAGGCTTAACTGATGATGATTTGAAAAAGGCACAGGTGGGTGTGGCAAGTATGGGTTATGATGGTAATACCTGCAATATGCACCTTAACGATTTGGCTAAGCTGGTTAAAAAAGGTATTTGGGAAGAGGATTTGGTAGGATTGATTTTTAACACCATTGGCGTTAGCGATGGCATGAGCATGGGTACCGATGGTATGCGCTACTCGTTGGTTAGCCGCGATGTTATTGCCGATTCTATTGAGGCCGTTTGCGGCGCACAATATTACGATGGCCTAATTACACTGCCGGGCTGCGATAAAAACATGCCGGGTTCTGTAATGGCAATGGGCAGGTTAAACCGTCCGTCAATTATGGTTTATGGCGGTACTATTAAACCGGGCCACTATAAAGATGAAGATTTAAACATTGTTTCGGCATTTGAGGCTTTGGGCCAAAAATTAGCCGGCACTATAACACCCGAGGATTTTATGGGTGTGGTAAAAAACGCTTGTCCAAGTGCAGGTGCCTGCGGTGGTATTTATACGGCCAATACCATGGCATCGGCCATTGAGGCATTGGGTATGAGTTTACCCTACTCATCATCAAACCCGGCATTGAGCGACGAAAAGAAAGCCGAGTGCCTGGCAGCCGGTAAAGCGATAAAGATATTACTGGAGAAAGATATTAAACCATCGGACATTATGACCCGCAAGGCATTTGAAAATGCTATTGTAACCATAATGGTGCTGGGCGGATCGACCAATGCGGTGCTGCACTTAATTGCTATGGCAAAAAGTGTGGGTGTTAAATTAACGCAGGATGATTTCCAGTCGGTAAGTAACCGTATACCGGTACTGGCCGATATGAAACCAAGCGGTAAATACATGATGGAAGATCTGCACAATATTGGCGGTGTTCCGGCGGTAATGAAATACCTGCTTAAAAAAGGCTGGCTGCATGGCGAGTGCCTAACCGTAACCGGCAAAACAATTGAAGAGAATTTGGTTGATGTTCCTGATCTGGAATTTGTAAACCAGAAGATCATCTATCCGGCAAGCAACCCCATTAAAAAAACAGGTCACTTACAAATATTATACGGAAACCTTGCCGAAGGCGGCAGCGTTGCCAAAATTACCGGCAAAGAGGGCGAACGTTTTGAAGGCCCTGCCCGCGTATTCGACGGCGAGTTTGAACTGATTGCCGGTATACAAAGTGGTCGTGTTAAAGCAGGTGACGTAGTGGTTATCCGCAACATTGGCCCTAAAGGTGCGCCGGGTATGCCCGAGATGCTGAAACCTACAGGCGCTATTTTTGGCGCAGGTTTAGGTGCTTCGGTAGCGCTAATCACCGATGGCCGTTTCTCTGGCGGTACGCATGGTTTTGTGGTGGGTCACATCACTCCCGAGGCTTATGATGGCGGCTTAATTGCCTTGGTTAATAACGATGACATTATTGAAATTGATGCCAACAACCTAACCATGACGCTGAAGGTATCAGAAGAAGAAATAGCAAAACGCCGTGCCAGCTGGGTAAGGCCAGCGCTAAAAGCAACAAAAGGATTACTGTACAAATACGCCAAAACCGTTAGCACTGCCGCCGAAGGTTGTGTTACCGATGAGATGGAATAAATGTCTGAACCTGAATTTACAGAATTAAGGAATTAACAGAATAAAATCGGTGAAATCAAAGACCATCGGTGAAATCAAAAAAAATATGGAAGTAGCACAGGAAATATTAAACGCACCCGCTGCAACAAAAGAAGCAGTTGAGTTATCAGGATCTCAGGCATTGCTTGAAGCATTGATCATTGAAGGTGTGGATACCATTTTTGGTTATCCGGGTGGTGCAATTATGCCCATTTACGATGCTTTGTACGATTATCATGATAAGCTGAACCATATCCTCGTCCGCCACGAACAGGGCGGTATTCACGCAGGGCAGGGTTACGCACGTACATCAGGCAAAGTGGGTGTGGTATTTGCTACCAGTGGTCCTGGTGCTACTAATCTGGTAACCGGCTTAGCCGATGCACAAATTGACAGTACGCCATTGGTATGTATCACCGGGCAGGTGTTTGCTCACCTGTTGGGTACCGATGCTTTCCAGGAAACTGATGTAATTAATATCACTACCCCGGTTACCAAATGGAACTACCAGGTAACTGATGCTAACGAAATTCCGGAAGTAATAGCCAAGGCTTTTTATATTGCCAAAAGTGGCCGTCCGGGACCTGTGTTAATCGACATTACCAAAAACGCGCAGATCCAGAAATTTGATTTTAAAGGATATACCAAGTGTAATCATATCCGCAGCTACAGGCCAAAACCAATTGTTCGTCCGCAATACATTCAGGAGGCTGCTGAACTAATTAACGCAGCAAAAAAGCCGTTTATTCTCTGGGGTCAGGGTGTAATATTGGGTAGTGCAGAGCAGGAGTTTAAAGCATTTGTCGAAAAAAGCGGTATCCCATCAGCGTGGACTATATTAGGTGCGGGTGCTATCCCTACAGATCATCCGCTTAACGTGGGTATGCTGGGCATGCATGGCAACTACGGCCCTAACGTATTAACCAATGAGTGCGATGTACTTATCGCTATAGGCATGCGCTTTGACGACCGGGTAACCGGCCGTTTAGATAAATATGCTAAACAGGCAAAGGTTGTTCACTTAGATATTGACCCTGCCGAGATTGACAAGAATGTAAAATCTACTGTACCTGTTTGGGGCGATTGTAAAGAAACATTACCGCTGCTTACAGCACTCATCGAACCAAAAAAACATACCGAATGGCTTGCTAAGTTTAACGATTATACTTCACAGGAATTTGACGCAGTTATTGAGGCCGAATTGAATCCCAAAACGGAAGAGATGACTATGGGCGAGGTAATAAAACAACTAAATGAAATTACCAAAGGCGAGGCAATTATTGTTTCTGACGTTGGTCAGCACCAAATGGTGGCTTGTCGTTACGCCAAACTGAACAATACCCGCAGCAATATTACCAGCGGTGGTTTAGGTACTATGGGCTTTGCCCTGCCTGCTGCCATTGGTGCCAAATTTGGTGCACAGGAGCGTGATGTTGTTGCCATTATTGGCGATGGTGGTTTCCAAATGACCTTACAGGAATTAGGTACCATTATGCAAACAGGAGTTAATGTAAAGATCATCATCCTTAATAACCGTTTCCTGGGTATGGTACGCCAATGGCAGGAATTGTTTAACGAGCGCCGCTATTCTTTTGTGGATATCCAGAGTCCTGATTTTGTTGCACTTGCAGCAGCGTACAAAATACCGGGCAAATGTATATCAGACAGAGCCGATCTACCGGGAGCATTAAACGAAATGCTGAACAATAAAGGATCATTCCTGCTGGAAGTTATGGTAACCAAAGAAAACAATGTGTTCCCAATGGTGCCGCAAGGATGCAGCGTTGCCGAAATCAGGCTTAAATAACCCCCCAACCCCCTGAAGGGGGAGTTAAAGAAATTGAAAATGGAAAACCAACAAGAAAAACAGGAATTTAACATAACGGTTTATACCGAAAATCAAATCGGCTTATTAAACCGCATAGCGATCATATTTACGCGCCGCAAAATCAATATCGACAGCTTGAATACCTCGCCGTCAGAAATTGAGCGTATTCATCGCTTTAATATAGTGATTACCGAATCGGAAGATGTGGTGCGCAAGCTTTGCCGCCAGATTGAAAAACAGGTAGAGGTATTAAAAGTATACTATCACACCAATGAAGATGTCATCTGGCAGGAACTGGCCTTATACAAGGTTAGCACCGATGTTATTGCCGAAAAGGTTAGCGTTGAGCGTTTGCTGCGCGAAAACGGTGCCCGCGCAGTAGTGATCCGCAAGGATTACACTGTGTTTGAAACAACCGGCCATCGCGAAGAAACCGATAACCTGATCAGCATTCTGCAACCTTACGGACTGATTGAGTTTGTACGCAGTGCCCGCGTTGCCATTATTAAGGATAGCGACGGCTTTAACCGCAAACTCCGCGAGTTTGAAAGACTTGAACCCGGCGAAGATGTGATTGAGAACGAATATTTAAACCAGGGACAAAAAGTATTTACGATGTAAACCCAAAAAACGTCATTGCGAGGTACGAAGCAATCTCTACATAGGACATTCCCGCTAAGCAAGTTGGAAATGCACAGTTTAGAGATTGCTTTCCCGAAACAAGTTCGGGACAGGCAGTACCTCGCAATGACGGGAAGAACAAAAGCAATGATCGAAGAAATCAGACAAAAATATCCATTAGCATATAACGCTATTAAAGTCGCTACGGAGGCGAATGGCTTTACTATGCCATCGGAGGTGTTAACCTGTTCGTTGCTTAAAACACTGGCAGCTACCAAACCGGGTAGCAAAATGCTGGAGCTGGGCACCGGTACAGGTTTATCAACCACATGGATATTGGATGGGATGGATGCTAAGTCGACCTTAATATCAATTGATAATGATGAAACATTATTAATTATAGCTAAGGAAAATTTAGGGGTTGATAAACGCCTGAAGCTGATTTGTACCGATGGTGGCGAATGGATAAAGCAAAATGCAGGTCAAAAGTTCAGCTTTATTTTTGCTGATACCTGGCCAGGTAAATATTTACTGCTGGATGAGGTACTGGATATGCTTGAAAAAGGAGGCATTTATATTATTGACGATATGTTGCCTCAGCAAAACTGGCCAACAGGTCATGCCGAAAAAGCAACACAGTTGATAGCCGATCTGGATAGTCGTGAAGATATCATATTAACCAAAATGGGCTGGGCAACAGGGATAGTAATTATAACAAAAAAGTAAACTAATAAAGTAAAACTTGCGAAGATTTGAAAAGTTTGCAAGTCTGAAAACCACCGGTGAAATCATAAACCACCGGTGAAATCATAAAACAAAAACAAAAACAATGGCAAAATTAAATTTCGGCGGATCTGTAGAAAACGTAGTTACCCGCGAAGAGTTTCCTTTATCAAAGGCTCAGGAAGTATTGAAAAATGAAGTTGTAGCTGTAATTGGCTATGGTGTACAAGGTCCGGGTCAGGCACTCAACCAAAAAGACAATGGCATTAACGTAATTGTTGGTCAGCGTAAAGGCACCAAAACCTGGGATAAAGCAATTAACGATGGCTTTGTACCCGGCGAAACCCTTTTTGAAATTGAAGAAGCCTTAGAAAGAGGAACCGTTATTTGCTACTTATTGAGCGATGCTGCTCAGATTGCTGTATGGCCAACCGTTAAAAAACATTTAACTCCGGGCAAAGCATTATATTTTTCACACGGTTTCGGTATCACTTTTAAAGAGCAAACCGGCATCGTACCTCCTGCTGATGTAGATGTATTCCTGGTTGCTCCCAAAGGCTCAGGTACTTCATTACGTCGTATGTTTTTACAGGGCCGTGGCTTAAACTCAAGCTTCGCTATTTTCCAGGATGCTACCGGAAAAGCTAAAGACAGAGTAATTGCTTTAGGTATTGCTGTAGGCAGCGGTTACTTATTTGAAACCGACTTCAAAAAAGAAGTATACAGCGATTTAACCGGCGAGCGTGGTACGCTAATGGGTTGTATCCAGGGTGTGTTTGCTGCTCAGTACGATGTATTACGCAGCAATGGTCACTCACCCTCAGAAGCGTTTAACGAAACTGTTGAAGAGTTAACCCAATCATTAATGCCATTAGTTGCAGAAAATGGTATGGACTGGATGTATGCAAACTGCTCAACCACTGCACAACGTGGTGCTTTGGATTGGTGGAAAAAATTCCGTGATGCTACTAAACCGGTATTTGAAGACTTGTACAAAAGTGTTGCAACCGGTGTTGAATCACAAAGATCAATTGACACAAACAGCAAACCTGATTACCGCGAAAAACTGGATGCAGAACTAAAAGAACTGCGCGACAGCGAAATGTGGCAAGCAGGCAAAACTGTACGCAGCCTACGTCCTGAAAATCAGGTTGTAGAAGCGTAAGGCACTGTCTGAACTCGAATTAAGTGAATTAATAGAATTGCTAAAGTTGGCTAAGGCCCAAATAGTTTAAAGAAGTCTTTTGATAAGTGCATTGAATGGAAAACGTTAAAAGAACACCAGAAGAATTTAACGATTGTACAAGTAAGATAATTGGTTGTGCAATGCGGGTTCATTCTTCCTTAGGTAACGGGTTTCAGGAAGTTATTTATCAAAAGGCTTTACAAATAGAAATGGGATTAGCCGGTTTAGGTTTTATAAGGGAGATGGAAATGCCCATCTTTTACAGAGAAGAACAGATTGGTACAAGGCGGGTTGATTTTTTTGTTGAAGATGAGGTAATGGTTGAACTAAAGGCAATAATAAACCTGGAAGATGTACACCTGGCTCAAGGTATTAATTATCTGGAAGCCTATAACATGAAAACAGGCTTATTAATAAACTTTGGCAGTAAAAGCTTACAGTTTAAAAGATTGTTAAATAAATAAGTTCGTATCCACCCGAATTAACCGACTTGAAGATCAAATTCCAAGAATTCTTTAATTCGCTTAATTCGAGTTCAGACAAATAAACAATGATACTCGAAGTAGCCATACTAAATGTGATACCAGGCACTGAAGATGACTTCCTTGAAGCATTTTCAAAGGCACAGCATATCATATCAAAAATGGCAGGTTATATTTCTCACCAGCTTAAAAGATGCATTGAAAACACTAGTCAGTTCATTTTGCTGGTTGAATGGGAAAAGTTAACCGACCATACCGAGGGTTTCAGAAAATCGGTTCAGTACCAGGAATGGAAAAGTTTGTTACATCACTTTTATGATCCGTTTCCAGTGGTTGAACATTATGAAGAATTTATATAAACTAAACGTCATTGCGAGGTACGAAGCAATCCTAAACTATACAGAGCGGATCTGCAAATCGGGGATTGCTTCGTACCTCGCAATGACGATTTGAAAAAATAATAATGGGACTTAAAAAACACATATTAGTAATACCAGGCGATGGTATTGGCCCCGAGGTAACAACCTGGGGTAAAGCCGTACTGGAAAAAATCGGTGCAGACTTTGGTCATCAATTTACTTATGACGAGGCACTGATGGGTCACGAAGCTATTGAGGCTACCGGTACCTCGTTGCCTGATGAAACTTTGGCAAAGGCTAAAGCCAGCGATGCCATATTATTTGGTGCAGTTGGTCATATTAAATATGATAATGATCCGTCGGCAAAGGTTCGTCCGGAGCAAGGCTTGTTAAAAATCCGTAAGGAATTAGGGTTATACGCTAACCTGCGCCCAATTATGCTTTTTGATGAGTTACTGGATGCATCGAGCTTAAAACGCGAGGTATTGCAGGGAACTGACATCCTGTTTTTCCGCGAGTTGACAGGCGATGTTTATTTCGGCGAAAAAAAACGCACAGCAGATTTCGCATCTGACTTAATGAACTACAGCCGCTACGAGGTAGAACGCATCGCTATAAAAGCATACGAAGCTGCAAGGGTACGCGGTAAAAAATTATGTTCTGTAGATAAGGCCAACGTACTGGAAACCTCACGCCTTTGGCGCGAAGTGGTACAGGAAGTGGCTAAACGATACCCTGATGTAGAAACCGAGCACATGTTTGTTGATAATGCCGCTATGCAGCTGGTTAAAAATCCTAAAAAGTTTGATGTGGTAGTAACCGCCAATCTTTTCGGTGATATTTTAACAGACGAGGCATCACAAATTGCAGGTTCAATGGGTATGCTCGCATCTGCCTCAATAGGCGATGGTACCGGGTTCTTTGAGCCGATACACGGTTCGGCACATGATATTGCCGGGCAGGACAAGGCTAATCCACTGGCATCTATCTTATCAGTAGCGCTGATGCTGGAAATTGGTTTCGGCTTAAAAGAAGAAGCAAAGAAAGTTACCAATGCTGTTGACAAAGCCCTTAAAGCAGGTTACCGCACAGGTGATATCGCTGATAGCAAAACAGATAAAAGCAAAATATTAGGCACCAAAGCAATGGGCCAAAAAGTGTTAGAGTACTTGTAAAAGAAGTCCATGGTCCATAGACTATGGACCATGGACAAAAACCGCGGCAACGCCTCTAACTAATAAATGGAATAAATATTAACCGATGACAGGCAAGAGTTTCAAATCTCAAAAGCCGTCATCCTAAATTTAAGATTATGTTACACGATCCAAATCGAGTCTACGTTTTTGATACCACGCTTCGCGACGGCGAGCAGGTACCAGGCTGCCAGTTAACTACCCCCGAAAAAATTGAGATCGCCAAAGAACTGGAAGCACTGGGTGTTGATATTATAGAAGCTGGTTTCCCCATTTCCAGCCCCGGCGATTTCCAAAGTGTTGTTGAGATATCCAAAGCAGTTAAAAACCCAACCGTTTGCGCACTAACACGCGCCAACAAAGGCGATATCGATGCTGCTGTGGAGTCATTGCAATACGCCAAACACCCGCGTATCCACACCGGTATCGGTTCGTCTGATATGCACATCAAGCATAAATTTAACAGCACCCGCGAAGAAATTCTTCAACGTGCTGTTGAAGCGGTTAAGTACGCCAAAAAATCTGTTGAAGATATTGAGTTTTATGCGGAAGATGCAGGTCGTGCCGACGTAGTTTACCTGGCGCAAATGATTGAAGCTGTTATTGCAGCCGGAGCAACGGTAGTAAACATTCCGGATACCAATGGCTATTGCTTGCCTGATCAATACGGCAGCAAAATAAAATACCTGAAAGAACACGTTAAAAATATTGACAAGGCCATCATCTCGGTACATTGCCATAATGATCTTGGTTTGGCTACCGCCAACTCTGTTGCAGGTTTGCAAAACGGCGCCCGTCAAATTGAAGGCACCATCAATGGTATTGGCGAACGCGCAGGCAACACTTCTATTGAGGAAGTGGTGATGATATTAAAAACACATCAAAACTTAGGCTTGTACACCAATATTAATACACGCAATTTTTATGAGCTTAGCCACATGGTAAGCACACAAATGCGCATGCCGGTGCAGCCCAACAAAGCTATTGTAGGCGCCAACGCCTTCGCTCATAGCTCGGGCATCCATCAGGACGGCTTTTTAAAGAATCGCGAGAACTACGAGATCATTAAGCCTGAGGATGTAGGCTTTCCAAGTGCAACCATTGTACTCACCGCACGCAGCGGACGGCATGCCTTGAAGTTCCATTTGGAGCGCTTAGGATTTACACTTGACAAGCCAGAACTTGACGAGACCTATAAGAACTTCTTAACTTTGGCTGACAATAAATTAGATATTAACGATGCTGACCTTTTATTGCTGGTTAACAGCACTAAAACAGCTAATCTTTATAAATAGAATTACAAATAAGGAAAATAAAAATGAGCAAGACATTATTTGATAAGGTTTGGGACACACACGTAGTGCGTAAAATTGAAGGTGGACCGGATGTGCTTTTTATCGACCGTCATCTTATCCACGAAGTAACAAGCCCTGTTGCCTTTTTAGGATTAAAGAGCAGAGGTATAAAAGTTTTATATCCTGAGCGCACATTTGCTACGGCCGACCATAACACGCCAACCATCAACCAACATTTACCTGTTGCTGATCCGCTTTCAGCTAATCAGTTAAAGGCGCTGGAGACCAATTCAAACGAATATGGCATTAGCTACTGGGGATTGGGCCATCAAAAAAATGGTATTGTTCACGTAGTAGGTCCGGAATACGGTATTACCCAACCGGGTGCTACCATTGTTTGTGGCGATTCACACACTTCAACGCATGGTGCTTTTGGCGCTATTGCTTTCGGTATTGGTACTTCTGAGGTGGAAATGGTATTGGCTACACAATGTATTATGCAGCCAAAGCCTAAAAAAATGCGCATTAACGTTAATGGCAAATTAGGTTTAGGCGTTACTCCTAAGGATGTCGCTTTATACATCATTTCAAAATTAACCACTTCTGGTGCTACCGGTTATTTCGTTGAATATGCGGGTGATGTTTTTGAAAACATGAGTATGGAAGGCCGTATGACCGTTTGTAACCTAAGTATTGAAATGGGTGCGCGCGGCGGCATGATTGCTCCGGATGAAACTACTATCAACTATGTAAAAGGCCGTGAGTTTAGCCCTAAAGGCGAAGCATGGGATAAAGCATTAGCTTATTACAAAACATTAAAGACTGATGCCGACGCAGTATTTGATAAAGAATTAACTTTCAAAGCTGCTGATATTGAGCCAATGATCACTTACGGAACCAACCCGGGTATGGGTATGGGTATATCACACGATATTCCGGATGCTGCTCACGTAGAAGGCGGTGCCGCTACTTATGAGAAATCATTAAACTATATGGGCTTTCAAGAAGGTGATTCCATGATAGGCAAACAGGTAGACTTTGTTTTTGTGGGTAGCTGTACCAATGGCCGTATTGAAGATTTCAGGGCATTTACATCACTCGTAAAAGGCAAACACAAGGCTGATAATGTTACGGCCTGGTTAGTTCCGGGATCGCACACTGTTGAGGCGCAGATAAAAGAAGAAGGCTTGTTGGATATTTTAAATGAAGCAGGTTTCACCTTACGTCAGCCGGGCTGTTCTGCCTGTTTAGCCATGAATGATGACAAGGTTCCTGCTGGGAAATATGCAGTAAGTACTTCAAACAGAAACTTTGAGGGTCGTCAAGGTCCAGGTGCAAGAACTATGCTGGCTAGTCCGTTGGTTGCTGCTGCCGCTGCTGTTACCGGTGTGGTTACAGACCCAAGAACATTAATTGAAGAATTAGTTTAAGGTAGAGATCAGCGATTAGAGGCTAGAGATCAGGAATAAAAAATCAATAAACCATCGGTGAAATCAAAACCCACCGGTGAAATCAAAAAAAATACAATGGCTTACGATAAATTTACAGTACTAAAAAGTACCGGCGTACCACTTCCGATAGAAAATATAGATACCGACCAGATCATCCCGGCCCGCTTTTTAAAAGCAACAGAACGTGTTGGTTTTGGCGACAACCTTTTCCGTGATTGGAGATATAATGCCGACAATACGCCTAAAAAGGACTTTGTTTTAAACGATTCAACATACAGTGGTAAGATACTGGTTGGCGGTAAAAACTTTGGCTCTGGCTCATCAAGAGAGCATGCTGCATGGGCAGTTTATGATTATGGTTTCAGATGTGTGGTATCCAGTTTCTTTGCTGATATCTTTAAAAATAACTGTTTAAATATTGGCGTGTTGCCGGTTCAGGTTAGTGCTGAATTTGCTGACAAAATATTTGCTGCCATTATTGCAGATCCTAAAACAGAGCTGGAAATAAACCTTCCTGCTCAAACTATTACTCTTCTTGCAACCGGCGAAAAGGAAACTTTTGATATCAGCCACTACAAAAAAGATAATATGATAAACGGCTTTGATGATATTGATTATCTGCAAAGCATTAAAACGGAAATTCAGGAATTTGCTGACAACCTTCCGTTATAAAACCTCACCCCAACCCCTGTCCACAGGAGAGGGGCTTTAAAAAAATAGCGAAGCTTAAGTCCTCTCCTTTGGAGAGGATTTAGGTGAGGCCACAACCAAACCAAATACTCCTAATACATGGAACGCAGGAAAATAGAGATAATGGACACTACCCTTCGCGATGGCGAACAAACTTCGGGTGTGTCATTTTCTATCTCGGAAAAACTAACCATCACCCAATTATTATTGGAAGAACTCCATGTAGACCGGGTTGAAATTGCTTCGGCACGTGTATCAGAAGGCGAGTTTCAGGCAGTAAAAAGTATTTTGGTGTGGGCCGAAGAAAATGGGTATTCTGATCGTATTGAGGTATTATCATTCGTTGATAATGGGGTATCAATTGATTGGATGGTAAACTCAAAAGTTAAGGTTCAAAACCTGTTAACCAAGGGCTCGTTAAATCATTTAACGCATCAACTAAAAAAAACACCCGAACAGCACTTTACCGAAATAAAACATGTTATTGACCTTGCCCAAAGTAAAGGCATAGCAACCAATGTTTATTTGGAGGATTGGAGCAACGGTATGCGCAACTCACCTGAGTACGTTTACCAAATGCTTGATTTTTTGACCTCGCAACCCGTAAAAAGGATCTTATTGCCTGATACATTGGGCATCTTAACCCCTTTGGAAACCGCAAAATTCCTGAATGAACTGATCGCTAAATATCCTGGTGTACATTTCGATTTCCATGCGCATAATGATTACGATTTAGGTACGGCCAATGTATTGGAAGCAGTAAAAGCCGGTGTAAGCGGTTTACACTTAACCGTAAATGGTATGGGCGAAAGAGCTGGAAATGCAGCCATGGCCAGCGCCGTTGCAGTGATTAACGATTTTGCACCCGAGGTTGAAGTTGGTATTAAAGAATCCTCTATCTATTCGGTTAGCAAACTGGTTGAAACATTTTCGGGGATAAGAATCCCATCCAACAAGCCTATTGTGGGCGATAATGTGTTTACCCAAACTGCAGGTATCCATGCCGATGGCGATAATAAAAACAACTTATATTTCAACGACTTGCTGCCTGAGCGTTTTGGCCGCAAGCGTGAATATGCCCTGGGCAAAACATCGGGCAAAGCCAATATCGAAAAAAACCTGCAGGAACTGGGGTTGAAGCTAAATGATGCCGATTTGAAAAAAGTAACGCAGCGCGTTATTGAACTGGGCGATAAGAAAGAAACGGTAACAAAAGAAGACCTGCCTTACATCATTTCGGATGTACTGGACAGCAGCTTATACGAAGAAAAAGTTATTGTTAAATCGTACGTATTGATGAACTCCATGGGTTTGCGCCCTTCGGCAACAATTTCGGTGCAGATTGAAGGCGAAAAATTTGAAGAAAATGCCCAGGGCGATGGTCAGTTTGATGCATTTATGAATGCACTGGCCATGGTTTATAAAAAGAAAGAACGCCGCCTGCCTAAATTGATTGACTATGCCGTACGCATTGCACCGGGCAGTAGTTCTGATGCCTTGTGCGAGGCCATTATTACCTGGGAAACTGACAAACGCAAATTCATTACCCGTGGGTTGGATTCTGATCAAACCGTTTGCGCCATTAAGGCTACCCAAAAGATGCTTAACATTATTTAAGCACATCAGTAAAGTATAAAATCATCTTAAAAACCGATCTTTGCAGTTAATTGTAAAGATGGAAAAATAATAAACCCCTGCCAACCAGGCAGGGGTTACTACTCGTTAAATATGGCCGATGTTGTGTTAGATTTTGAAGCCGCGTCACAGCGCTTAAAAAATATTGTAAAACGTACCCCGCTGGAATACCATGCGGGCCTCTCAAAAGCTTACGAATGCGAACTGTACCTGAAACGCGAAGATTTGCAGGTGGTACGCTCCTATAAACTTCGTGGCGCTTATAATATGATCAGTCAGCTAAATGCCGATGAATTAAGCAGGGGCGTGGTTTGCGCCAGCGCGGGTAACCATGCACAGGGTGTTGCTTTTTCGTGCAACAAAATGGGCATTAAGGGTGTGATCTTTATGCCCGAGATAACCCCCAAGCAAAAAGTTAAGCAAACAGAAATGTTTGGCAACGGCCATATTGAGATCATTTTGGTTGGCGATACTTTTGATGACTGCCTGATAGAGGCGCTAACCTACACACAGGCCCACCAGATGACTTTTATTCCGCCCTTTGACAATTACCGTATTATAGAAGGACAGGGCACTGTAGGCGTTGAAATACTGGAAGATTTGCCTGATGTTGAAGCAGTGATAATGCCTGTTGGCGGCGGCGGCCTATCGGCAGGTACGGGAACTTATTTAAAGCAACACAACCCCAACGTATTCTTAATTGGTGTTGAACCAGAGGGAGCGCCAAGCATGCTGACTGCATTTGAACACGGCGGTCCGGTTAGTTTGGTTGATATTAACCGCTTTGTTGATGGCGCAGCCGTAAAAACTGTAGGCAAATTAACCTATAATCTTTGCCGCGCCGCCCTGAATGATATGCTTACCGTACCCGAAGGCAAGGTATGTACCACCATATTAAAATTGTATAACGAAGATGCCATTGTAGTTGAACCAGCGGGTGCATTATCTGTTGCCGTATTAGATTTTTGTAAGGATAAAATAAAGGGTAAAAAAGTAGTCTGCGTAATTAGCGGTGGTAACAATGACATTGAGCGCATGCAGGAGATTAAGGAAAAATCGTTGCTATACGAGGGCCTGAAGCATTATTTTATTGTGAAATTTCCGCAACGTCCGGGAGCATTAAAGCTGTTTGTGAATAATGTGCTTGGCCCCGGCGATGATATTACCCGTTTTGAGTTTATCAAAAAAACATCCAAAGAAAGCGGGCCTGCGTTGGTGGGTATTGAGCTAAAATCGGCTGATGATTATCCGTCACTGTTAAAAAGAATGGAAGAACACCGTTTTGATGTGATAGAACTAAACAGGGATCAAACCTTGTTTGAGTTTTTGGTTTAACTCCAATCCCATCAGCATAAAAAATCCCCGATTGTAAACCAACCGGGGATTTTTAATATCAGAGAGACAGGCCGATAATTATTTATGCTGAATACCTTCGGCTAAAATAATTACTTTGTTGTTTGATGCTTCAACAACACCGCCCTTAATCAAATAAACGTCTTCTTTACCAGCACTGCCACCGCGTACAACAACTTTACCATCTTCCAGTGTGGAGATGATAGGCGCATGGTGATTCAGTATTTCAAAAGATCCCAAAGTACCGGGAAGCGTTACCGAAGTGGCTTCGCCTTCGTATACTGTTTTATCGGGAGTAAGGATTTCTAATGTCATGCTTTTTTAAATGTGCAAATCTGCGGATGTGCAAATGTGCAGATGATTTTAATATATTAATGAGTAAATATGCAGATGACTTGAATTTGCACATCTGCACATTTACTCATCTGCACATTAATTATTAGCTTCAGCCAATAATTTTTTGCCTTTTTCTATAGCTTCTTCAATGTTTCCAACAAGGTTGAATGCAGCTTCAGGATATTCATCCACTTCACCGTCCATAATCATGTTAAAACCTTTGATAGTTTCCTTAATGTCAACCAATACACCTTTTAAGCCGGTAAATTGCTCAGCAACGTGGAAAGGTTGTGATAAGAAACGCTGAACACGACGAGCGCGTGATACAACCAATTTATCTTCTTCAGATAACTCGTCCATACCTAGGATCGCGATGATATCTTGTAACTCTTTGTAGCGCTGTAAAGTTTCTTTAACGCGTTGAGCGGTATTGTAATGCTCATCACCTAAAACAGTTGGGCTAAGGATACGTGAGGTTGAATCCAATGGATCTACCGCAGGATAAATACCTAACTCGGCAATTTTACGTGATAATACGGTTGTGGCATCTAAGTGGGCAAATGTAGTAGCCGGTGCAGGGTCGGTCAAGTCATCCGCAGGTACGTATACCGCCTGTACAGAGGTAATTGAACCACGTTTGGTTGAAGTGATACGCTCTTGCATGGTACCCATTTCCGTCGCCAGCGTTGGCTGGTAACCTACCGCTGATGGCATACGGCCAAGCAACGCCGATACTTCAGAACCTGCTTGTGTAAAGCGGAAAATGTTATCAATAAAGAATAATATATCACGGCCTTTACCGTCAGCATCACCATCACGGAAATATTCAGCAATAGTTAATCCTGAAAGGGCCACACGTGCACGTGCACCAGGAGGCTCGTTCATTTGTCCGAAAACGAATGTAGCTTTTGAATCTTTTAAAGCTTCAGCATCAACCTTTGAAAGGTCCCATCCGCCTTCTTCCATCGAGTGCATAAATGCATCACCATATTTGATAATGCCTGATTCCAGCATCTCACGTAATAAGTCATTACCTTCACGGGTACGCTCACCAACACCTGCAAATACTGATAAACCAGAATATGCTTTTGCGATGTTATTGATCAATTCCTGGATCAATACGGTTTTACCTACACCAGCACCACCAAATAATCCGATTTTACCACCTTTACTGTAAGGCTCTAATAAGTCGATAACCTTAATACCGGTAAAAAGAACTTCAGTTTCGGTAGAAAGGTCCTCAAAACGTGGAGGGTTATTGTGAATAGGGCGACCATTGCTTTTATCTAAGTTAGGGATACCGTCAATTGCATCACCAACCACATTAAATACGCGACCTTTAATATCATCACCAACCGGCATTTTGATTGCTGATTCCAGGTCAAGCACTTTCATTCCGCGCAACAATCCGTCAGTTGAATCCATTGCAATCGCACGAACACGATCTTCACCTAAATGTTGTTGAACTTCTAAAATGATTTTTTGACCATTTTCTTTTGTGATCTCCAATGCATCATAAATTTTTGGAAGATGTGCATCATCAGCAAAGCTTACGTCAACTACCGGACCAATGATCCGTGAAATTTTTCCAATGTTTGGCATATATAACCGGGTAATTTAATGTATTTTAAGTGAAATTGGCTGATGTGAAACACACCTGCTATTTCAGAGGCGCAAAGTTAAGATTTATAAGCAAATATTAAAATAGCCCCCGGAGTTTTTTTTAGGAGATGGTAAAAACCCTGATTTTTCTGGTTCTTTTATGAAGTAACCTGCAAAATCACCTTCCCTATCAAATCACCACTTTCCATTAAAGCATGGGCCTCTGCTGCTTTTTGAAGTGGGAAAATTTTGTTTACAACAGGTTTTATTTTACCCGATGCAATTAACGGCCATATATATTTTACCAGGTTAGCAGCAATAGCCGATTTAAACGCAACATCTCTGGAACGCAATGTGGAACCCGTAATAGTTAACCGTTTACTCATCACGGTTGATAGGTCTACGTTTACATCTTTACCCAGCATCATATTAATCATTACCAGCCGGCCATCATCTGCCAGTGATTTAATATTGGGCTGCACATAATCGCCACCAATCATATCCAAAATCACATCAACACCCTTACCGGCGGTAATTTCTTTGATTAGGTGAGCAAAGTTTTCTGTTTTGTAATTGATAGCTCGTTCCGCACCCAAACTTTCACAAAACCTGCATTTCTCTTCCGACCCGGCTGTTACATACACTTTATGCCCTAACGATTTGGCCATTTGTATGGCAGCAACGCCAATGCCACTCGATCCGCCATGTACCAATAAGGTTTCGCCGCCCTTTAATTGTCCCCTGTCAAAAACATTGCTCCAAACGGTAAAAAACGTTTCGGGCAGTGAGGCAGCCTCTTCAAAACTCAAATTATCCGGCACAGGCAGGCATTGCCCCTGCGGAACCGTGCAGTATTCGGCATAACCACCTCCGGTTAACAAAGCGCATACTTTATCACCAACCATCCATCGGGAAACACCATCGCCAATCTCTTCAACAACCCCGGCTATTTCAAGTCCCGGAATATCCGGCGATGCACCTTTCGGCGGCGGGTAATTTCCCTTACGCTGGTAAACATCGGGCCGGTTGACGCCTGCGGCATGTACTTTTACCAAAACTTCGTTTTCGCTGCAAACAGGCACGGGCCGCTCTGCTATCTGCAAAACTTCGGGTTCGCCCGGCTGGGTTATTACTATTGCTTTCATTATTGATTGTCTTTTAATATTTATTTTGTTTCACTCTTTGTCATGAGTAGCGGTATTAAACTTAGTTTCAAAACTAAGTTTTTTCAGCGTCATGTCATTTCACCTTCATAGTCCCCGGATTTTAAAACTCGCAATGACGCTAGCAAATCATTGAAAAATAATCGCAAATCATTAAAAATCAACCCATTTTGGTTTAAAATATTTTAAGTGCCTGATAAAAAACAGAATATTTGGATATCAGTTATTATTTAATCTTAATGTGTTAATTTTTAAACCAAATTTCATGAAAACAATAGAATTACATCCAGCTGGCGTGGCCGATAACAGTCAGATTGGGGTTTATACCAACAAAAAAAGTTTCGCAAAGCACTTTAAAGGCAGATTGGCTTCGTCAACACTTTTGCCGTTAATTTTGCTTATGAGTTGTTTAGCACTGCTTTTGCGGCCGACCCATTGCTCCGCACAGCAAACTGCCACTACTTTGGTATCGAGGGATGGGTCACACGATTTTGACTTCAACATAGGCACCTGGAAAACAAATATAAAACGATTGAAAAATCCGCTTAGCGGCACTACTGAGTGGATTAATATGGAAGGTACTGTCACCGTGCGGAAAGTTTGGGGAGGGAAAGCATCATTGGAAGAAATTGAAGTAAATAGCCCGGGCGGACATTGGGAAGGCGCCACTTTATTTTTGTATAACCCAACCAGCCGCCAATGGAGCCAGAATTTTGTGAGCGCCGGCGATAACATACTGGAAAGCCCAACAATAGGCAGCTTTAAAAACAACGTAGGTGAGCTTTATGCCCAGGAAACCCACAAAGGGCGCCGTGTGTTGGTTAAGGGAACCTGGTCGCACATTGTGGCTGATAGCCATCAGTATGAAGAAGCATACTCTGCCGATGGTGGCAAAACCTGGGAAACCTATTTCAGCGCATCACTTACCCGCATAAAATAGACCGGTATTTTTTAAAACTGAACAGCGCCTTAAATTGAAAAATTTAGGGCTTTTTTGTTTTTGAAGCGATTGATTTATTGCGTTTATTTTTTCATTTCTTCCTTAACCGCCCTTAAAAACTCGTTGGCATATTGCGAGCCGATAATGTATACCAGTCCGTCGCGGTCGGTTAAATAAATAGCATCGTTACCTGCGGTATAAAATTTGATGTTGCCTTTGGTATGCAGGTTATAAACCGGGTTATTAAAAAGATATTTGCTGTATTCGGCTTTCTCAACTTTTATAATGCCATTCAGGTCGATTTTTACCAGGCGGGTTGTCCATAAGCCATTTAGCATAATGCTTTTATTTTGCACCCGGGTGCGGAAATGCAGCAGAAAGCCCATAATAATAGATATAATGATAATAGCAAAGCCAACAACAACCAGCAAATCGCCGTTGCGCTCGCGCTCATCCGTAAAAAAATAAGCGGCAAAGCAAAACATCGCTAGCACCAGCCTTATAGTAATTGGTATAAACTCCCTTCCCAGGTATTGTTTTTCGGTAAAAGCCGGTTTTTCGCTCATTTGATTAATTTGAGTATTTGAAATGTGCCGATGTTTTCAAATTCTATTCAGTTCGAATATAGTTACTTTTTTAGTGTACTGCGTTACTTTATACCTGTCGTTGGGCCGGTATCCGCCAATCCAAATCACATCGCCATTTCCGTTAACTAATAACGGGATATTATTTTTTTCGTGCAAGGGCACTTTCTGATCTATAAAAAAATCGCTCAGTTTTTTCCTTGTCTTCATCCCGATAGGGAAAAAAAAGTCGCCTTGTCGCCAAAGCCGCAAAGTTAAAGGATATATCAACTTTTCGGTATCAACAGAGGTTGCCAATGGGTTGTTTTTTACAATCAGCGGACTATCATCATGCAGTAAAGTAAGCTTGTAATTACTAAAATGCACCTCATGTGTTTTTTCGCCAATTAAAACCGGGGCAATTTGCTGCTCTTTCTTTTTACTGAGGATCAACCTGTCGCGATCAAGCAACAAATTAAAGCCTGCTGATTCAAATATCCTGCCGGAGTGTTTGTATAGCGATGCAATCAGGTCATCAATAGCCGTTTCGTTGAAACCATACTCTTGCAGCAGGTTAAATAGCAATAAGCGTTTTGGCTCCAGCTCTTTTACTTTTGCCAGGGAGATATGAATTTCGCCCTCAGCCTCCATAAAAAGACTGCTCTTTAATTCTGCAACCCTTTGCTGTAACAGCAGCTCCAGGCTCCTGAAATGTTGCAGGTTATTGTTAAACGTACTTTCGAGGTTAGGGTTCAGTTCTTTTAGCTTGGGTATAACCTCCAGCCTTATTTTGTTCCGCGCATACTTGGCCGAAACGTTAGAGCTGTCTTCTACATACGCTAAGTGGTTGTCGGTAATAATATGTTGTATTTCTTCCCGTGTTAAAAACAGAAGCGGGCGCACCAGCAAACCATTTTTGGGCAATATACCGTGCATGCCGGCAATGCCGGTGCCGCGGGTAAGATTTAACAATATAGTTTCAATTGCGTCGTTTTGATGGTGAGCCAGCGCAATAACCGAATAGCCATGTTGTTGCCTTAGTTGCTCAAACCATTGATAACGTAGTTCGCGCGCAGCCATTTGAGTAGAAACCTTATTATCTGAAACGTATTTTACCGTATCGAAATTAGTAGTGTGAAAAGGCACACGCAGGCGGCTTGCCAGGTCGTTGCAAAATGCCTGGTCGCCCACTGCTTCGTGGCCGCGCAGTTGAAAATTACAATGAGCAATGCTAAAATTAAAACCGGCAGCCTTTAATAAATGGGCCATAACTACCGAATCCATACCCCCGCTAACCGCCGCCAATATTTTATTATTGGGCGTAAACAGGTTATTTTGCGCTATAAATTCATTGAAACGGCTAACAGGCAGCATCCATCAAAAATATTAATTTAAAACCCCAACAAAAAACTAATTTTGCGCCCGTGAGGAAATATGTTCTAAGTATATGTTTATTGCTGATTGCGGTGGCGGCCGTGTGTCAAAAAAAATCGGTGGTAAACCTTGTCCATTCAACCAGCAGTACAGGCATAAAACTAAACGGCAAGGACGTAATTAAAGTTTATCAGGGTACTTTTAAGCAGGATTACTCTACCCTGACTTCAGACAGCGCCTACTTTTATCCGCAGGATAACGCCTTTGATGCTTTTGGCCACGTAATTATTAACCAGGGCGATACGCTGAATATCTACTCAGATAAACTGAATTACAACGGTAATACCAAAACCGCCATATTGACCGATAATGTGCGCATGGTTGATAAGGATGCCACGTTAACCACCAATCACCTTACTTACAATACCGCAACCCGTATTGGTATTTATACCGATGGCGGCAAGCTGGTGAACAAGGATAATACACTGCTCAGCAAAAACGGTTATTACTTTGCCTTTACGCGCGATTCTTATTTTCGTTATGATGTTTCGCTCACCACGCCCGATGCGTTGGTGATAACCGATACCATGCGCTATAATACGGGTAGTAAGATCTCCTATTTTTACGGGCCAACCCATATTTATAGCCTCCCCAAAAAAGGAGAAAAGAAAAAAGATCAGGATACCCTGTATACCGAGAACGGGTATTATGATACTAAAATAGAGCAGGCCGCTTTCGGTAAAAACAACCTCTATCAATCAGGAACAAAATCTTTAAAGGGCGATAGCTTATTTTACGATAAGCTAAAGGGATATGGTAGGGCCGTGATGCACGTTACTTTTACTGATAAGGAGCAAAAAACAACCATAAAAGGCAACCTGGGGACCTATTTTAAAGATAAGGAGCTTACCGTAATGACGCAGGACCCTTACGTTGTAATGGTAACGGAAAAGAAAGACAGCACCCAAACTGATTCGACCGCTAAAACTGATTCTGCTGCCAGGGCCAAAGCTTTTATGAAAAATGAGCCAGGCAAAAGCGGCAAAACAATAAGCATGGATCAGTTAATAAAGCAAACGGTTCCAATTAATTCAATTCCGGTAAAAAATTTAGGTATAAAACCGGATTCGGCGGCTTTAAAGAAATTGCATGTATCGGGTAAGGACACTTTGCAAGCTAATTCGATATTAAAAAAGCTGCATGTACCGGGTAAAGATACTTTGCAAAAGGCCGATTCGGCATTGCGAAAACTGGCTGCGGCCAATCATATAACCGAAGCACAGGTTGACTCGGTGCTTAAAAAGGCATCAACCAATAAAGTTTTTCGTAGTAAAGCTGATTCTTTGCTGCAAAAAGCAGGTATACCCAAACAGAACCAACAACAGATTTACGATCTGGTAAAAACCAAAGCGGGGAAAGCTTTAAAGGATAGCCCCCTTACACCTAAGGATACAGCAAAAAAAACAAAGCTCGATTCTATTTTCATGTCTGCCGATACAATTGAAACGCAGATAATGACCTACAAGGATTTAAAAATATACCAGGAAAAACAACGCCTGGCCCATATACGCGATACCAGTGCCAAAGCGAAAAAACCAAAGGTGCAGGAAAAAGAATCAAAACTTTTAACAGCCGTTCATACTAGCCTGTCGCGCGATACCAGTTCTTACCATAGCGATTATTTTGGGAAGCCGAAGCCCAAGCCAGTAAAAAAGAAATCGGTTAAGGCGCCTACCAAAAAGCAGCTGATGCTGGATAGTTTACAGAAAAAACAAACGGCCGACTCCATTGATATGGCCCGAAAGCTGGAGCCGAGCGATACGGCGCGGATAAGGATAATTATTGGCCACCATCATTTTAAAATGTTTAAGTCTGATTTGCAGGCCAAAGCCGATTCTATGTTTTATAGTGCAGCGGACTCCACCATGCGGTGTTATGTTAACCCGATGATGTGGACGGAAGGATCGCAGCTGTCAGGTGATACCATTCATTTGCAGATGAAGCATAAGAAGATGGATAATATGACGATGTGGCCCAACGCCTTTATTGTGAATACGGAGAAAAAAGATTCGGTCCACTTTAACCAGGTGGGCGGCAAACGTATGCGCGGGTTTTTTAAGGACGACAAGCTATCGCGCATGTATATTGAAGGCAATGCCGAAAGTATTTATTTTTCGAGGGATAGCGTTAAAAATACCATTTCCGGTATGCAGCGCTCATTGAGTAGTCGTATAAGGGTTGATTTTAAAGATAACAAGGTAACCACGCTCATATTTTATACCAAGCCTGAAAATAAGTATGGTCCGCTCAATAAGTTTAAAGAAGATGATCGCGTTTTAAAGGGTTTTATATGGAAACCTAAAGACAGGCCGGCATCCAAAGAGGCAATCATACCATCGTACAATAAAAAAGCCGCAGCGGCAGCCAAAGCAAGCGATAAAGGTAAGGCTACGCCAACGCCGGGCAAAAAGACAGTGAAAGGTAAGGCCGTAACTACTGGCAATGTGCCAAACAAAGTTCCTGGTAAGGCAGATGGTATAAAGGCTGGTAAAGATAGTACCGTGGCTGCACCCGGATTGAAAACTGGCAAAGACAGTACTTTAAAAGTAGATACTGCTAAGAAAGCGCCTGCTGCTGTACAAAAAGATAGTACTAAGAAGCCGGTGGGTAATTAAAATTATTGGGACATACAGTAATCGTCCCGCTCATGGCCGCGGAGCTAGTCCTTTTTGTCTTGACAAGAGACTATGCGAGTGACCATAAAAAATTAGAGCTTTTTATTTATTTTCGTTTTCACTTAAACCTAAAAGATATGAACGATGAAAAACACCCCTTAAAGGTTAATAAATTTTGGACAAACCCTGACTATTTGGGCAAACTTCATACTTATTGTCTGCCAACTATTAAACCAAATTCGAGAGAATATTCTACTGGTATCAATAACTGTGAAGTGAGTTTAGATATTTCTATAAAATTACACACCAAAAAAGACAACGTGCTTGTATTAGATTCAGATTTTACTCAGTTTTATGAAGTAGTATTATCGAATACAGAAAACAAAGAGGTGACTGCGATGGACAAGACTTTATTTTCATATAGAATAAATGAAACCTTTAAAGAGGTTATTACTTATTTAGAAAGTAATATACCTTTGAATACTTTCGCAATGCCACGGCCTTTAATAGACGGTCCTGAAAAAATAGATTTAGCAAACGATATTTTCGAGAAACTAATAAAACATCCTTCTTAAATACATGATGTGTTTCGCCAATCAATATTTTCTTATCTGCCATTCATGCAAACAATACTACTTTAGCGTAAGATAGTTTATAATTATCCATGAGAGAAGAGCTAACAAAAGGGTGTATCGTTTTAACGATACACCCTTTTTTCATTTTAACTGCCCCCTGCAAACTAAAAACTGCAAACTGGCGCAAAGCTTACTGCATCACCCTAACTTTTAAAAAGCTTGGATTATCGCCAGAGGTGTAAACTTTGTTGGTTGCTTTTTGGAAGTCGGTGTCTTTGGCTTTCATAATATCTTCAAATACTTGCGGGTTACGGTCAACCAACGGGAACCAGGTACTTTGTACTTGCACCATAATGCGGTGACCCTTTTTAAAAGTGTGCAAAATATCCTGCAGCTCAAAATTTACCGGACTTACCTGGCCCGGCACAAAAGGCTCTGGTTTTTCAAAGCTGTTGCGGAATTTTCCGCGCATGGCCTCGCTGCGTACCATTTGTTCGTAGTGCGATAGGTGCGTACCTGTGCTGAACTGGTTGTTTTTGGCGCTATCAGGGTAAACATCAATCACTTTTACTATCCAATCTGCATCGGTACCGCTGGTTGATACTTTAAGGTTGGCCCAGATATTACCTGCAAGGGTAACATCATGATCCAATACTTCAGTTTGATAGGTCAATACATCCGGGCGGCTTTCGGCAAAACGCTGGTCGCCGGTCATGTATTCGCGTTTCATATCATTGTCAATTCCATTTATAAACGGTACGGGTTTGTTGGGGTCCGATACAAATTCATCAGCTGTGCCATTGGTGGTTGGTGCCTCAAATGATAGCTTGCCGCCGGGTAAAAAGTAAAGATTTTTATCCTCGGTTTCTTTTGGTGGCCAGGTGTTAAATGTTTTCCATTGGTTAACGCCTGTTTGGAAGGTAGATACTTTTGGAATATCAGTATCAGTTCCTTTTAGATAATGGCTAAAAAAGGCAAACTCAATCTTTTCGCGGTAGTATACCCCTGTTTGACTGCCAAAATCAACATCGCCCAGGTGATCGCCCGGCCCGCGTGACCATCCGCCGTGCACCCATGGCCCCATAGTAAAATATATCGGGGTTGATGGATTGTTTTTTACCAGCGTTTTGTAAGTATTTATGGCGCCGTACAAGTCTTCGGCATCGTACCAGCCGCCTGTAACCAGTACAGCGGTTTTAATGTCGTGCAGGTGGGTTAAAACGTTGCGGTCTTTCCAGTGCTGATCGTAATTCGGGTGATCCAGCATTTCGTTCCAAAGGCGTATGGTATCTTTATAATATTTGTCGTTAGTGTTTTTTACCGAACCCATCTTCATAAAAAACTCATAACCGTCTTCGGTGCCATATACCAGGTTACCACCAAAGCGTTGTGTTGGTTTGTCATCCTGGCGGTTGGTAAAGAAGGGGTAAAAGCCAAAATTAGCTACCAGCATAAATGCGCCGTTATGAAAGGCATCATCGCGATACAGATCAGCAATAGGTGCCTGCGGTGAAGCAGCAACCAGTGCAGGGTGCCTGCTTAGTAGTGAGGTAGTAGTGTAAAAGCCGGGATAAGAAATACCCCAAACACCCACTTTGCCATTATTATTGGGGATGTGTTTTAACAACCAATCGATAGTATCATAAGTATCGGTGCCTTCATCCACATCATTTTTTGTTTTGTGGACTTCCTTTTCCGGAGTCATTTCTTCATAAATGCCCTCGCTCATCCAACGGCCGCGCACATCCTGATAAACAAAGATGTATCCGTCATGCAAAAACAATGATGACGGACCTAATGATGATTTATATTTATCCTCGCCATACGGAGCCACACTATAGCAGGTGCGGTCCATCATGAACGGATATTTTTTTGACTGATCCTTAGGTACGTAAACAGAGGTAAACAGTTTTTTACCGTCGCGCATCGGGATCTGGTATTCGTATTTGGTGTAGTTTTCCTTTACATAGGCAGCATCGGCAGTGTTCATTGCCGGGCGTTGTGCCCATGCAACCGAACATAAAAGCAAAAGGCTGAAGGCAGCAGAGATAAGTCTTTTCATTTATAAAAATAATAATTTTCTGAAACTAAGTATAAAACAAAAAAGACCCCGGCGAAACGGGGTCTTTAACAAAAATGTTACCTAAATATTAGTCATTTATAGCTTTTACACCAGGCAACTCTTTGCCTTCCATATATTCAAGCAAAGCGCCGCCACCGGTTGATACGTAGCTAACTTGCTCGGTAAAATTAAATTTGGCTACTGCAGCAGCAGAATCACCGCCACCGATTAAAGAGAACGCGCCATTTTCAGTTGCCTTAACTACTGATTCTGCAATGGCTTTGGTGCCGCCTTCAAATTTCTCCATTTCAAAAACGCCCATTGGGCCGTTCCATAAAATGGTTTTTGAACCTTCAACAACCTTTTTAAATTCAACCACCGAATCAGGGCCGATGTCCAGACCCATCCAGCCATCTTTTATGTTTTTATTTGGGGCGATTTCTGTATTGGCATCATTAGAGAAATTATCAGCGATAATAGAGTCCGTCGGCAGTAATAAATTAACACCTTTTGATTTAGCTTTTTCTATCAAACTTAAAGCAAGCTCCAGTTTATCTTCTTCTACCAATGATTTGCCTATGCTGCCACCTTGTGCTTTAGCAAATGTATAAGCCATACCTCCACCAATAATCAGACTGTCAACTTTATCCAATAGGCGCTCAATCAGTTCGATTTTGTCTGATACTTTTGCGCCACCCATAATGGCAATAAATGGTTTTGCTGCGCCATTTAATACTTTTTCAGCATTCTCCAGTTCAGCAGCCATCAGGTAACCGAAATATTTGGCGTTAGGGAAAAACTGTGCTATAACAGATGTTGAAGCATGGGCACGGTGAGCCGTACCAAAAGCATCATTCACATAAATGTCGCCTAGTTTAGAAAGTTTTTCGGCAAAGTCTTTATCACCTTTTTCTTCTTCTTTATAAAAACGAAGGTTTTCTAATAACAGCACTTCTCCTTTTCCTAAAGCTTTTGCCTTTGCCACGGCTTCGGCGCCGATGCAATTATCAGCAAATTCTACCTGTTGACCCAACAGATCGGCCAGGTGTGGAACCAGGTGTTTTAATGAATATTTATCGGTCGGACCGTCTTTTGGTCTGCCAAGGTGCGACATCAGAATTACTGCACCACCATCTTTTAATATTTTATTAATAGTAGGCAAAGCAGCCGTCATGCGGTTATCGTCTGTAATATTATAATCTTTATCCAGCGGAACATTAAAGTCAACACGGATAAGTGCCTTTTTGCCGGCAAAACTAATTTGATCTATTGTTTTCATAATGATTGACAAGCAATTTTGAAGTGCCAAATTGAGTAAATAATTCTAAATTTTGCACATTTAAGTTAAAAAGGTGTTTCAGGTAATAAAAAAATCACTGAATCTTAACATACATTACATAATGCGGGCCAATTCCGGGTACTTCAAATTCAGTGGATACAACCTCAAAGCCAACATTCAAATAAAATGCCACTGCCTTTTTGCGGGCATTGCACCAAACATAATTTGCTTTTTGGCCGCGCAGGTAAACTATGGCAAAATTAACCAGCTGGTTTCCTAATCCTTTTCCGCGATGCCTCTCAACTGCAGCCATACCACGCAGCTGGTAGCCGGTACCGCCAAATTCACCATAGCTTTGCGGGTGAAAAGAAGCAATGCAGGCTAATTGATCATCTACATAATAACCCAAATGGAAAATGCCGGGCAAGGTATCTGAAGGAAACCTGCATTCATCTAACGTTAAACGGCCTTCGCGCAAAACTTCATTGCGTATAGGCAATACATCATCGCCGGTAATAAATTTGATCATCTATTTAAACTATGGGGAATATTTAATTGGGCAACTCACTTATTTTTACAACCAGATCAGCCAGCCTGCTTGAATAACCCATTTCGTTATCGTACCAGCCTACCACTTTTACCAGGCCACCAACTATTGAGGTTAGTTTGGCATCAAAAATACAGCTATGCGTATTGTCTAAAATATCTGTCGAAACAATTGGATCTTCTGTGTATTCCAACACATTTTTCATCGGGCCGGCGGCAGCATCCTTAAAAGCCTGGTTAATAGCAACAACGGTTGGTTGTTTTTTTAAGCTGCAGGTAAAATCAGTTAATGAGCCATTTAAAACCGGCACACGAATTCCTGCTCCACCCAAACGGCCTTCCAGATGCGGAAAAATGGCTGTTATTGCTTTAGCGGCTCCGGTTGTTGTTGGGATGATTGATGCCGAGGCAGCCCGGGCACGGCGTAAATCTTTATGGGGTGCATCGTGCAGGTTTTGATCGCCGGTCATGGAATGTACCGTGGTGATGTAACCATCAATAATACCCCAGTTGTCATCCAGTATTTTTACCATGGCGGCCACGTTGTTGGTGGTGCATGATGCATTTGATAATATAGGCGAGTGAAGATCAACCAAGCCATCATTTACGCCCAGTACAACGGTAGGGATATTTTTATCAGTACCGGGTGCCGAAATAATTACTTGTTTAGCGCCAGCATCCAAATGCAACGTTGCGCCTTGTCTTGAGGTAAATTTGCCGGTAGATTCTATTACCAGGTCGATACCAAGTTCTTTCCACGGCAGGTTAGCTGGATTAGATTCTGCCAGTACTTTTATATGTTTTTGATTAATAATAAGGTGCTGCTGGTCATAGCTTACTGTTCCTTTAAAGCCACGGTGAACAGAATCATATTTAAACAGGTGAGCCAGTGTTTCGGTATCAGTAAGATCATTAATGGCAACTACCGTAATCCCTTTTTTTTCTAAAATGTTTCTTAAAAAAATACGGCCTATACGGCCAAACCCATTTACAGCAATCCTCATTTCGAAAATATAAGGTGCAAAATTACTAAAATAAAGATGGGGCTGAATTATAAAGAAAGTTTACCGGCAAAAATTACGCTGCTCTGAATGTTATCGGTGGGCTAAACAAACAAATTGCGCAGTGCAACACTTGAGCGTTCTTTTGAACGGAGGAAGAAAGTAATCATCCAATTAAATACTAACGAAACTGCGATAATCAATAAGATAAGCAGCGAGTTGCCATAGCTTTTAAATAATAAAACCATAACAATTGATGCAATGTTGATGCTTGTTAAAATACAGGTGGTTTGTAAATGATTAAAACCCAATTTTAACATACGGTGATGGATGTGGTTACGATCGGCAGCAAAGGGAGAAACACCATTTGATATCCTGATAACAAATACCCTGATGGTATCAAATACGGGCCCTATCAGAATAGCAAAAGCTAATGCAGGCACTGCAAAAATATCAACAGTTGATTTGCCGTCGACTCCCTTACTTAAAGCAATAAATTTAAGAGCCATAACTGCAGATATCAATCCAATCAATAACGAACCGGTATCGCCCATGAAGATTTTGGCAGGAGTGATATTAAACCGTAGGAAGCCTATGATAGCGCCAACCATAGCCAGCGAAACTGCTGCGAGCTCGTATTGATGAAGGTAGATAAATAGCGCGGCAAAAGTGCCGTTAACAATAATTCCTGTTGTGGCAGCCAGGCCATCAATGCCATCAATTAAATTAAAGGCATTGATAAGTAACAGTATTAATAAGATAGATACACCCACACTAAGCAGGTAAGGCAATTCAAAAATTCCGAAAACACCGTACATGCTCTCCAGGCGAATATTGCCTAAAACAACCAGTATAGCACAAACAATAAATTGAATTAAAAATTTTGTATTTGAATTTACGCCCGAAAGATCATCCTTTAAGCCCATTGCAAACAAAATGATACAGGCTGTTAACAAATAATTTATAGGTAATGACTGATCAGTCATGCAAAATAAAAGCGAGGTAATGGTAAAGCTTACAAATATGGCAACACCGCCAAGACGTGGTATACCGTGATCGTGCGATTTTCTGAAATGGCCTAAATCATCATAAAGATGCCTGAAACGGGCAACATGAAGGATTGACGGTATAGCAAACAAAGTAATAAAGGCCGAAAATATTACTATAAAAATGTAATAAAGAGTAGGATAAGTATGTAAAAAATCCATCATTTATATAGTTTTTAGGGTAGACTTAACTATTGCATTTATCAATCATCGCAATTAACTAACAATTGTCAATTTATCGGAATGCTTGTTATTAACATATTAACATCGATTTCGCTGCTAAAAGTACTGGTCAATTTTGCTAACCGGCTTTAATATTATGGTTAATGCCGGAAGTAAAATGCCATTACGACGCATGGCTTTAAAATCAAATAATAATCCTTTTACGCGGTTGCCAAAACTTTTGTTGCTTACGCCCCCAGTTTTCATTTTTATTATTACTTTTTTTAAGTAAAAAGGATCAATCTTAAAACGATGTATAAATCTTAACATTAATTCATAATCCGCAGCAGTGCCATATTCAAGGCTATAATAGCCATATTTCTCGAACAAATTTCTTTTACAATAAAAAGTTGGATGCGGTGGCATCCATCCCCAGTTAAATTTACCCGTTTTATAATCACGTGAACGCCATTTGCGGATAATCTTTTCATCAGGGTTGACATAGTCCAGATCGGCATAAACAATTTCGGTGTTTTTTTGTGCAAACACCTCGGCTACTAAACCTAATGCGTTTGAATCTGCAAAAAAATCATCGGCATTTAAAATTCCTATTACATCACCTTTTGCCAGCCTGATTCCTTTATTTATGGCGTCGTATATGCCTTTATCGGGTTCTGAAACAAATACACTAATGCCGGCTTCGTGTTTTTTTATTATATTAATGGTATTATCTGTCGAAGCCCCGTCAATAATAATATATTCGTAGTTTTTAAATGTTTGTCCAATTACGGACGCTATACAACGGCCTATAGAAGCCTCGGCGTTAAAAGAAACAGTAATTAAAGAAATTTTAGGGTCTTGCACTTACAAAAAAATACGATTTTTAATGAGACAAATTTATGTAAATTTGACATCGTTCCCTATGTTAATTAAACATTTAAAAGATCCAATCCATATATGCGGTTATTGAATTTCACTTATTTAACTGTTGCGATATTTTTATTTTGTACTTCATGTTCAGATAAGCAATATCAAACCCTTTTTTTGGAACAGAAATCACTTTCAGATACTACGGCGAGGCAAACAGATTATAAAAAAATCGAATACCGGATCAAATCGCAAGACATTTTGCAGGTAAGAAATTTGCAGGACATTAAATATATAGCCAACGAGGCGGTTACAGGATCAAATGGAATAAGCAACTCACCCTCTCAGGGTCAGGAGTTTCAGGTGCAGGATGACGGAACCGTAGCCCTGCCGGTGCTGGGGCATATACAGGTAGTTGGGCTTACCAGGGCCGAAGCACAGAAACTAATTGAAGACCAATATCGTAAAACACTGCTGAAAGATCCTATAATTGATTTGAAGATAATTAACTTAAAGGTAACCGTGCTGGGGGAAATTAAGAATCAGGGCAACTACGTTTTAACAAAAGATCGCACAACTTTAATTGAAGTTATTGGCCAGGCAGGGGGTTTATCTGACAAGGCTAATGAGAAGGACATTAAAATTATTCGCGGCACAGAGCAAAATCCCAAAGTAATAGATGTTGATTTAGGTAGCCTTGGCGCAATAAACGATCCCAAAACTATTTTGCAAAGCGGCGATATTGTTTATGTTTCTCAAAACAAGCGAGGTGCCAGAGCTGATAACCTGCAAAATTTCAGTACTGTTTTTCAGCCGGTATTATTGTTATTTAACACGGCATTGATAATATTTACGCTTATCCATAAGTAAGTAATGGAAGAAACCGAGAAGATAAAACATAAACTGCCCAATCAGGAAATTGACTATTTTAAAATTGCTCAGATACTGTTAAGCAGGTGGTATTGGATGGCTGGTTCATTACTTGCATGTATGATTTTTTCGAATTTGTATTTGTGGTACACACCTAAGGTATACGCCACTTATTCAACCATGAAATTTGAAGAGAAGAAGTCGGAGCTGCCTGATCTGGCTGGTCTTTCTCCGGCAAATGAAAGGAATTCTACCTCAAAAATTCAAAGTGAAACTATAGTATTGCAAAGTACTCCGCTGCTGTTGAATGCAATAAAGCAATTGGATTACCGTATTAGCTTTTTTGTTGTGGGTCGTGTTTTAAGTCGTACCAGCGAACTGTATCCCGCAAAACCGCTTAATGTTCAACTGATAAAATTTGACAGCCTGAATTTTTTTCATGACCTGATCACTTTCAACCCGGTTAATAAAAAGAGCTTCAATATAATTTATAAAGGTGCAGGAAAGGACATTAGCCAAACCTGCTATTACAATGTTCCCTTTACTATCGGGCCAACATCATTTAGTATAAGTTATCCGGGCGAATTGCCTAAAACCGCTTCATTTTTGTTCAAGTTGAACACTCCCGAAGATTTTGTAGGGCGCGTTAGGGGTGGATTTCATACCAGCGAAGCTGCCAAAAACTCAAATATCATTTCATTGCAGGAAACGGATTTAAACCCGCAGTTTGCTGCTGATATTTTAAATGCTATAATGAAGGAGTATTTGAATTATGACCGCAATCAACGGACGCAGTCGGCCACCCAAATGATTCAATTTATTGACAGCCAGCTGGATTTTTTATCAAAAGAAGTTAAAGGCTCCGAAAACTCGATTTCTGAGTATAAGCAAAATAAAAAAATATTGGATGTAGGCGCCGCTTCGGAAACAGCAACGGGCCAGGCAAAAGAACTAGGCAGTCAGATAGCATTGCTAAAAATTCAGGAAATAGCCCTTGATCAGGTAAAACAGGAAATAATAAGAGGTAAAGATAATGTAAACCTCAATTTTAACCTGAACGGCCTTGATGATCCTGAATTAGCCGTCCCAATATCAACGCTTAATGGCCTGATTGAAGAAAAAAATACTTTATTAAAAACATACAATCTCAATTCGGCTCCTATACAGGACATCAATCAGCAGATTCTGCAAATAAAAAGTAATGCGTTAAACAGCATCAATTCAGAAAATAAATCAATTGATAGTAAAATACAATATTTAAATAACCAGCTTGCGCCGGTAAACCAGCAAATGATGTCGCTACCGGCAGCAGAACGTGATTTGCTTAGTTTGAAACGCGACTACGAAATTAATGACAAGGTATATTCCTTTCTTTCCGAAAAAAAGCTGGATGCACAGATAAGCAGCGCCGGAATAATGCCGGGTGCCACCATTATTGATGTGGCTCAACCCAATTTTGGCCCTGTATCGCCCGACGTAAACGGTATGCATCGTACGGCTATAATTTTTGGTTTAGTAATTGGGTTAGGCTCTATCATTTTAATCAGGATTTTAAATCCATTTATTTATGATAAAGAGACCGTTGAAAGTTTAACGTCTATACCCATTTTAGGCGTTATCAGAAAGTTTCCGGAAGAGATTGATGAATATAGTACGCAAATATTGGCTATCAGCAAGCCCAAATCAATATTTGCTGAATCGGTACGATCAGTACGTACCAACTTGAGTTTCATAGCTTCTGATAAAAAAGTAAAAGTAATTTGTATCACATCAGAAGTGGCGGGCGAAGGAAAATCATTCGTAGCGGTAAATTTAGCTAGTACACTATCACTTATTGATAAGAAAGTAATTTTAATTGCTGCAGATTTACGTAGGTCTAAAATACATAAAACGTTTCATGTGCCTAATGACATAGGGTTGAGTAATTACCTGGCAAATCAATGTGAGGCTGACGACATTATCAATCATTCATCCCAAAAAAATCTGGATTTTATAATTTCCGGACCAGTACCGCCAAATCCTTCCGAATTGCTTCACTCCGAGCGAATGGGTCAGCTTATAAATGAACTGAAACAAACGTATGACTTTATAATGGTTGATACGGCTCCTATTGGACTGGTGTCAGACGCAGTTCCTTTAATAAGAGCGAGTGATATTAACCTTTTCGTAATACGGTCGGGTAAATCGAAATTTTATGCGGCAACGGTGCCACAGCGTATCGCGCAGGAATATAATTTGGATAATACAGCTATAGTGCTTAATGCTTTTGAACAGGATCTTTTGCATTCAAGGTATTACACTACTAAATTTAGCGGAGACAGTTATGGGGCTAAACATTATTACTATTCAGATTATACAGGCTATGAAAGTTCTGGATATTACGTAGATACAGAAGAAAAAAAATGGTGGAACATCCGCAGGTGGTTTACAAAATAATGATGCGGTTTATAGATGGATGGATTAAAAATAAATAAGGATACCAGCAAATGGTACCCGGTTCATACACATGCAAAGGCTGAAAAAAAAGCATGTCTGGCCTTAACAAATAAAGGGATAGAAGCGTATTTGCCATTACAACGGCAACTCAAACAATGGAGCGATAGGAAAAAATGGATTGAAGAGCCTTTTATTAAATCATACCTGTTTGTTCGTGCTAAAGAAAATGAGCTAACCGAGGTGCTAATGACCAAAGGGATAGCTCGTTTTATATATTTTTCAGGAAGAGTAGCGTCCATTCCGGATAATCAGCTGGCTGACCTTAAATTATTAATGACGAGTGCTTTTGAACTGGAAATCACAGAAGACAATTTGCAACCAGGTGAAAAGGTAATAATGAAGGCCGGGCCCCTTAAAGGACTAATGGGCGAAATAGTTTCTTATCGTTCGCAAAAACAACTTGCTTTACGTTTAGAGAATTTAGGATATTCTATAATTATTCACGTTGCAGCGTCCTTGCTTGAAAGATATTAAGAATATGACTTTATAGGGCATTTTTATTGGTAATAATGCCCTATAATATAATTGCATTTTAGACTAAGTAGCTGATTAATAATAAGTTGCATTAAATAAAAAATGTGACTTACGGGGCGAAGCTGTGAAATTTACCCAAGTATGTGCAGAATAGCAGGAATTATATCAAACCGGTTAACGCCGGACGAAATCAATAAACGGGTTGGCTTAATGTGCAATGCATTAAAACACGGTGGCCCCGACGACGAAGGTATCTTTCTGGATAATAATGCAAAGCTTGCTTTTGGGCATCGCCGTTTATCAATTATAGATTTAAGCAAAAACGGGCATCAGCCCATGGCTGATACAGAACAACGGGTTTGGATTATTTTTAATGGCGAAATTTATAATTACTTAATTTTAAAACATGAGCTTTTAAAATCGGGAGCGAAATTCAAATCAAATACCGATACCGAAGTTATTATCAATGCCTACCTGTATTGGGGGCCGGCTGCTTTTTCGAAAATGCAGGGTATGTTTGCTTTTGCCTTATTTGACAAAGAAAAAGCAACTACTTATCTGGTACGCGATAGCGCAGGCATAAAGCCTTTATATTATCACGCTACAGACGGACAGATCAGCTTTGCATCAGAGGTTAGGGCTTTTAAAGCCGCAGGTATTGTGAACGAGCAGGACCCGGCCTGGGCAATCAGGTTCCTGGCATTTGGGCACATTCCGGAACCTTATACCACCCTGAAAAATGTATACAGCCTTGCAAAAGGAAACTATTTAATCTGGAATCATAGCGAAAATAATTTCAAAATCGTTCCCTATCAGCAAACAACAACTGCCCCAGCTTATATAACAAACCTTGAAGATGCCAGGGAGCAGCTACGTACTTGTTTATCAGCATCTGTAAAAAGCCAGCTCATTGCCGATGCCCCAATTGGCGTTTTTTTAAGCGGGGGTATTGATTCAAGTTTAATTACCTTACTGGCTAATGAGGTTAAAGATCAGGAGTTAAAAACCATATCTATTTTCTTTAACGAAAAAACATATGACGAAAGAGCCTACCAGAATCTTGTTTTAGATAAAGTGACCGGCGAAAAATTTGCCCATTTGGTACAGCAAAAAGAGTTTGAGGAGTTTTTGCCGTCGATACTCATCGACATGGATATGCCAACTACAGATGGTATTAATAGTTGGTTTATTAGTAAATATGCAAATGAGGATGGATTGAAGGCTGTTTTATCAGGAATTGGGGCCGACGAGCTTTTTGGCGGTTATCCTTCATTTAACAGGATAAAATACTTTAACTATTTAAGAAAAACACCAGCTTTTATCGCTCACTTTGCTAACTATTTTAAGGCCGATAAGTATAAAAAACTGTCGTTCCTTGAGCATAATCATTATTTAGCCGATTATTTGTTGCTAAGGGGCTTTTTTACTCCCAACGATATAGCTAAAATATTGGACGTTGATGTAAAACAAGTAGTGGAGATTTTATTTAACGAACCCAATTTAGTACATCCGGGTAGTTATACTAAAGAAGATGCAGCATGGTTTGAAACCAATCTTTACATGCAAAATCAGTTGCTGAGAGACACCGATGTAATGAGTATGAGCCATGGGCTTGAAGTGAGGGTGCCATTTTTGAACGAGGATTTTCTAAAATTAGCGGCAAGTATTTCACCCGAAATTAGGTTTAGTAACGAACAACAAAAAAAGATATTGATTGATAGTTTCAATGATATTTTGCCTGAATCAATTTGGAACAGGCCTAAAATGGGTTTTACCTTTCCATTGCAACAATGGATGAGGATGCATAACGAAATAAGCAATGAGCATCTTTACAAAAATGAGATGACAAAAAATTTAATCCGAAAATTTAAAGAAGGTGATATGCACTGGTCAAAGGCCTTTGCATTATATCAGGTACAGCTTCATGCGTAAGAAGATAGTTTTATTTACTTTACAAACATTTAGTACAATGGGCGGCATTCAAAAAATGAGCCGGACACTTTCTCATTCACTAAATATTTTAGCTAGACGTAATAACTGGGATTTTAAATTATGGTCAGCTTATGATTCCGACAATGATTTGATGGACGAATATTTGCCTGCGGAAAATTTTAAAGGCTTTGGAGCCAACCGCGCGGCGTTTGTTTTCAAAACAATTGTAATTGCCCGCGAGCCTGATATAATTATTTTAGCCCATATTAACCTGGCTATTGTTGGCTTGCTTGTTAAGGCTATAAATCCAAAATGCAAGGTATGGCTTATTGCCCATGGTATTGAGGTTTGGCGCCCTCTGTCAAAAATAAAGAACAGGTTTTTAAAGCGTTGCGATCAAATCATTTGTGTAAGTAAGTTTACCAAAGAGCAAATGGTATTAAGGCATCAGGTAGATGCCAGCTTGTGCACGGTTTTAAATAATGTGGTTGACCCTTTTATGCCATTGCCAACATCGTTTTCAAAGCCTGAACATCTGCTTAAACGGCATCGGCTTACAAATGATAATCCCGTTATATTTACGTTAACCCGCCTGGCTTCGTATGAGCAATATAAGGGGCATGACCAGGTTATCAAAGTGCTTCGTAACCTCACGTGCAAATTTCCCAACGTTAAATATATACTCGCCGGGCAGTATGATCATAAGGAAGAGATAAGGATTCAAAAAATGATATCTGCCAATAAATTGGATGTAGAAATTATCCTTACCGGTTTTATCAAAGATGATGAACTTTCAGATTATTTTTTACTGGCTGATTTATTTGTTTTACCCAGCAAAAAAGAAGGCTTTGGGATAGTTTTTATTGAGGCACTAGCAAACGGATTGCCCGTAATATGCGGTAATGGAGATGGTAGTATTGATGCCATTTACAACGGCGAATTGGGTACTGCTATAAATGCCGATGATTTGGTTGAGTTAGAAAGTGCTATTACCAGGCACCTTGAAAATCCTTTGACTGTTAGTGAGAGAAAAGATTTGCAGCAGCGATGTCTGCATCATTTTAACGAAGATACTTATATGAATAAACTGGAAAAACTAATAACTAATGCATTACATGGCTGAAGAGTGGGATATTGAAATTACTCCGCGTAATAGCCTTTTTGATTTAAAACTTAAAGATGTTTGGCATTACCGCGATTTACTGGTATTACTGGTGCGGCGCGATTTTGTTGCTTTTTACAAGCAGACGATTTTAGGGCCATTATGGTTCTTTATCCAGCCTTTGTTTACAACCATTATTTACACATTTGTGTTTGGTAGTTTGGCAAATATATCGGCCGATGGGTTGCCCAGACCACTTTTTTATTTAGCAGGTATTACTGCCTGGAATTACTTTGCCGACTGTTTGACCAAAACATCAACAGTATTTACAGCTAATTCGGGATTATTTGAAAAGGTTTATTTTCCAAGGCTCATTGTACCCTTGAGTGTTATCGTATCAAACTTAATCCGGTTTGGTGTGCAGATGTTACTTTTTGTTTTAATGATGCTGATTTATTGGGGCAAAGGAGCAGCATTTCATCCAACAATATATATCTTATTATTTCCGGCCCTATTATTACTAATGGCAATGCTTGGACTGGGGTTGGGGATGATTATTTCGGCCATGACTACCAAGTACCGGGACTTGAGCTTTCTGATCACTTTTGGGGTGCAGCTAATGATGTATCTAACCACGGTAATATATCCCTTATCAACCGTTAAACAAAAGTATCCCACATATGAATGGTTGGTTGAATATAATCCTATGACTTCTATTATAGAATGTTTCAGATATGGCTTTTTAGGACAAGGGACATTTACGATGCTTTCGTTAGCAGTTACAACAGGAATAACCATTTTGATATTATTAGTTGGTATTATAGTTTTTAACCGGGTAGAGAAAAATTTTGTAGATACGGTATAATGGCAAAAGTTATTAAAGTTGAAAATCTTTCAAAGGCATACCGTTTAGGCGAAATAGGTACAGGTACAATTACAAAAGATTGGGAGCGTTTTTGGGCAAAAACACGTGGCAAAGAAGATCCTTTTCTTAAAATAGGCGAGGTTAATGATCGCACAAAAAAAGGGCAAAGCAATGTGGTTTTGAGTCTTAAAGACATCAACTTCGATATTGAGCAAGGTGATGCCGTAGGGATAATTGGACGTAACGGGGCAGGTAAGAGCACCCTGCTTAAAATATTGAGTCGCGTAACGGCTCCAACTACCGGATCAATAAAAATAAAGGGACGCATAGCCAGTTTGTTGGAGGTAGGAACCGGTTTTCATCCGGAATTAACAGGTAAAGAAAACATATTTCTGAACGGTGCCATTTTAGGTATGCGCAAAGCCGAAATAAAACGCAAATTGGACGAGATTATAGATTTTTCGGGTGTTGAGCGCTACATTGATACGCCGGTAAAACGGTACTCATCAGGTATGTATGTGCGTTTGGCATTTGCTGTGGCTGCTTACCTGGAATCGGAGATATTAATTGTTGACGAAGTATTAGCCGTTGGCGATGCCGAGTTCCAGAAAAAATGTCTCGGCAAAATGGGGGATATCAGCAAAGGGCAGGGACGTACGGTTTTGTTTGTGAGCCATAATATGGGCGCAATAAAAAAATTGTGCAATCAGGCTATTATTCTCAATAACGGGTCAATACATTTAAATGGAAATGTGAATGAGGGGATAAATGCTTATACCAAAATTCATACTGAAAATAAGTCGACCCGGTATAAAAATAACAATCCTGAAAAGGGTTTTATGGAAATAGCCGTAGAGGGCGAAAACAGTGAAGTGCGGTCTGACTTTGGTTTTGATGAAAGTATTAGCTTCCGAATGAGATTTAATGTTAAGCAGGCATATCTGAGCGGAAATGTAGGTATTAAAGTTTGGGATAATCTGGAGAGATGTGTTTTTACATCTGAAATGAAGATCAACGAACTCATTGATTCTGCAGGCGAAATAACTACGCTGGTAACTATCCCCGAAATGCTGTTGACTCCGGGAGATTATAAAGTTTCCTTTGCACTGCATCTTCCAAATATTCAAATAATTGAGGTAATAGCAGATGTTATTTATTTTGAAGTGGTAGAAACCGGATCGGATTTTTACGAATTCAATGGTGCCGATTTAGGTTGTATTTTTGTTAATTGCCAATGGAAACTTGTAAATTAAATTTATCATGGAAATAAGGATCCCGGTATATCAGCCATCGTTAACCGGTAATGAAAAAAAATATGTAAATGAATGCCTTGATTCCACGTGGATTTCATCAAAAGGTAAATTTATTCAGTTATTTGAGCAAAACTTCGCCCATTTTGTCAATGCCAAATATGCGGCATCAGTATCAAATGGTACCGTTGCGTTGCATTTGGCATTGGTTGTATTAGGAATAGGCCCCGGCGACGAAGTTATTGTGCCAACATTGACTTATATTGCGTCAGTAAACGCCATTACCTACACCGGCGCAAAACCTGTTTTTGTTGATTCGCTGAATGATACCTGGCAGATGGATCCCGCCGATGTTGAAAGAAAAATAACGCCTAATACAAAAGCGATAATGGCCGTTCATTTATATGGACATGCCTGCGATATGGATGCCTTAACGACGATAACGAAAAAGCATGCGTTATTTTTGGTTGAGGATTGCGCAGAAGCTATCGGCACAGAATATAAAGGTAAACATGTTGGTACTTTTGGTGACATTGCCGCTTTTAGTTTTTTTGGAAACAAAATGATTACGACCGGAGAAGGCGGAATGGTGGTAACCAACGATCAAACAATTTATGATCGTTCGGTACATTATAAAGGCCAGGGGTTGTCAAAACACCGTTTTTATTGGCACGATGTAGTGGGTTATAATTACCGGATGACAAATATCTGTGCAGCTATCGGTTTAGCTCAGTTGGAGCAAGCAAATGTATTTATTGAACGGAAGCAAAAGATAGCTCATCTTTACGCTCAAAAGCTGAAAGACTTGCCCGTAAAATTTCATCACACCACGCCAGATACCAAACATTCTTTTTGGATGTGCTCTATTCTGGTAAATGACCCTGCAAATCGTGATCTTTTAATGGACTACCTTGGTCAAAATGGGGTGGAAACAAGACCTTTGTTTTACCCTGTACATACAATGCCCATGTATGCACAAAGTTTTCACCGGCATCCTGTTGCTGAAGATCTGGGCTGGCGGGGTATCAACTTGCCAAGCTATCCCGGGTTAACGGATGAACAGGTAAATGAGGTTTGTTTACATATCAAAGCATTTTTTGAAGCCGGGCATTAAAATAGTTGCTGCCAATGAGCAATTGGTTGAAACGTTTATTAAGAATTTAAAAAAGGGAGCAACCCATTTTAGATATTATAATAAGCGGCCTGTAAGCAGCATTTACAACCATATACTAACCATAGCCATAACCGATGAATTTGAAAGGCCAATGGCTTATGGCCATTTAGAAAAAGAAGACAATACACTTTGGTTGGGTATTGCAGTTGGTGACGACTATTTGAACAAAGGCTTTGGTAAGATGGTAATGCAATATTTAATTGATTTTGCTATTGATAAAAAGGAGCCGGTTATTTCCTTATCGGTTGATGAGGATAATCACATAGCGCAGAAACTTTACAAAAGCTTTGGGTTTATAAAAGTCAGCGAAATTTCCGGTCGTTATATATTTGAACTTAAATTAATTTGAATATACTTTACTACATACCTTCTTTAGGACAGGACCTGGGTGGCGTAAGACAATATGCCGTTACCTTACTAAAAATACTTTCGAACGATATTGAAAACAATTACTATGTTTTTCATGAGTCTAATGACCCGGAAGTTATGACAGTTTTGGGAAATAATCCCCAACTGAAACTGGTAAAGGAAAAAAAGGATAAAGAGGGAATCGCCACAATCTATTTAAAGAAAATTAAGAGGAGATTATTGCCCTATTATTCAAAGGTTTTTGCAACATATCCCGAAAAAGATCCAGTAGACAAAATCTGCAAAAAATATAAAATTGATATTATTCATTGCCCTTATCAGTATTTAGCCCAATCAAAAACGGCGAAATCTATTTGCACAATGCACGATGTGCAGGAATTGCACTTTCCGCAATACTTTACTCCCGAAAACCGGGCGTATCGGGCTACTAACTATTTAAAGTTTATAAACAATGCCGATAAAATAATTGTAAGTTATCAGCATATCAAAAACGATATCATAAAATATTTTCATACCGCCCCGGATAAGATAACAGTTTGTTTATTAGATATGGGGAATTTATGGTTCGATAAGTACAATGCTGATGATATTGAATCTTTGGCTACGTTGGGGATTGATAACAATTTTATTTTATATCCCGCCAATACATGGGAGCATAAAAATCATCAGAAATTGTTAGAAGCCTTACTTTTATTGAAGCAGCGGGGGCTTAATAATATAAAGTTGGTATGTTCGGGGCATCAAACGCCTTATTTTGAAAGTCAGCTAAAGCCTTTTATTAATCGGCACGACCTCAATAACCAGATAAATTTTGTTGGTGTTGTAAACGAAAAATTATTGTACAGTTTATATAAAACTTGTTTGGGCGTAGTTGTACCCACACTTTATGAAGCTGGTAGTTTTCCATTAATGGAGGCTATATTATTAGATGTTCCAGTAATATGTTCTAGCGTTACTTCACTGCCTGAAACAATCGGCGATGCCAATTTTATATTTGATCCCCTTGATGCTTTGTATTTAAGTAACAAACTGGAACAACTGTGGAATGATGAAATATTTCGGCAAAGAAGCATCGGGAATAATAAAAAACAAGCCGGTCGACTACGTAATACCAATGCTTTAAATATAATTAAGACGCTATATTGCAGTACCATTGAAGCGACCAATTAATATTTATCATTATCCTGAACTTTACCATTTTTATTTTTCGCGGCGCTCTCCAATTGCTTGATCTTTAGTATGACTCCACTTAAAATATCCGTCATCACCCCTTCATATAACCAGGGGCATTTTCTGGAAGAAACTATGTTATCAGTATTGGGGCAAAACTATCCCAACCTGGATTATATTGTAATGGATGGCGGCAGCAATGATAATTCTGTTGAAATTATAAAAAAATATGCCGATCGATTAACCTATTGGGTAAGTGAAAAGGACAACGGCCAGGCCGCAGCTATAAACAGTGGCTTTAAGATTGCTACAGGCGATATTTTGTTGTGGTTGAACAGCGATGACATGTTGATGCCCAATGTACTTAATTATATTGCTGATTGTGTGATCGCCGACGGGGAAGGCCTCTATTTTGGCGATTGTCTTCACTTTAGGAAACAGGAAAATGGTCCGGTGGACACTTGGGGGAGCAATGTAGCTAATGAACATAGGGATCTTGATTTGGCGGCGTTTGATTACATTATACAACCATCAAGCTTTTGGACAAGGGCAGTATGGGAAAAAGTTGGTCTGCTAAATGAAACGCTGAATTATGGTTTCGATTGGGAATGGTTTTTAAGGGTTAAAAATTCAGGCATTAAATTAATTAATGTTGACCGCTGCTTGTCATTGTACCGGTACCATAGCGGCCATAAATCAAAAGCCGGCGGAGCCGACCGGCAAAATGAATTGCTCGGTATTTATAAGCAGTATTGCCCCGAAAAGGCAGACCTGTATGCTCTGTTGATGAAAGAAAAAAGTAAATATCCGGGGTTAAAATTCAGGATAATACGAAAAGGTCTCTCTATTATAAAAAAAGAGGCCTCGTTCGGCGAGATATTAAAAATTTCCGCACCTCAAAAATATGCTTCCTATTCAGCAGCTGATATTGATCTGTTGGTAAGAATGTTATAAAACAAGTCCCCGTGAAATTCTCCATTCTTACGCCATCGTATAATTCTGCAAAGTATATTGAACATGCCATAAAAAGTGTGCAGGCACAAAGTTATACCAACTGGGAGCATATTGTAATTGACGGCGCCTCAACCGATAGTACGGTTGAAATATTGAAAAACTATCCTCACATTCAATGGGCATCAAAGCCCGATAGGGGCCAGTCCGATGCGATGAATAAAGCCTTTGTACGATCATCAGGTGATGTTATCATCTACTTAAATGCTGATGATGAGCTAAAGAATGATGCTTTAGCTAAATTTAAAGACGCATTTGAATCTAATCCTGATGCGGATATGATTGTCTCTAATCTGGAAGTTGACCAAAACGGACAAAGAGCTATCAACAGGCCATCAACCGATTTAAGGCAGATATTAAATTACTGGCCGTGTATATTTCCGGCGAATCCGGTTTCATACGCTTACAAAAGACAATTGCAGGAGAGGGTGGGCAAGTTTCCGATAAATAACCATTACGCAATGGACTATTGGTTTTTGCTGAGGGCCTTTTTAAAAGGGAAAGTGTTTAAAATTGAATTTGTAGCCGGGACATTTTATTTTGACGGTCAAAATAAATCAGCAGATGTTCAAAATGCCGAGAAGTGTTTAAAACAGGTAAGAAATCAGTTTCTGCTGTGCTATTTTTATCGTTGGCAGGTAACCAAATTCATTATCAGAAAATATTTAATTAAGCGGTGAATAAAAGCATACTCTTTGTTTCGCACGATGCCGAGTTGATGGGAGCGCCGATGGTGCTGCTGCACCTGGTAAAATGGGTAAAACTTAATACCGATTATGATGTAACCGTACTGTTGAAAGCTGGCGGTCCTTTGCAAACAGAATTTGAAGCTCTGGGCGAAGTTTATCAATGGCGAGCCGGGCAATTATCATCGTCAATAGGCATACGGATTATTTCTAAATTAAATGCAATTGCAGGTAAGCCTCCGGTTTATGTGCCATTCCCCAAAAAGCTACAAAAAAAGAAATTTGCCCTCGTATATTTGAATACTGCCGATGTTACCGGATGGGCACCAATGCTAAAGGCAACGTACCGCTGCCCTGTAATAGCACACATTCACGAACTTTCTTACTCCATAAAAGCTTATTTCCCTGATGCTTTTAACAGGGAAAACTTAACTGCCATTGATCATTATATTGCAGCAAGCAAAAGCGTTGCCGATAATTTATTGCTTAGTTATAGTTTGGCGGAGGATAAAGTTTCCATTTTTAATGAATTTATCCCCATCGATGAGATTTCAAAACCTACGATTGATTTAGCTGCAATAAAAGATGAATTAGGTATTAAAGGAAAATTTGTTGTCGGCGCATCGGGCCAGGCTGGCTGGCGAAAGGGTACCGACCTTTTTATTCAGCTGGCTTATTGGGTAAACAAAAAGCTGCCCGATAATAACATCGTTTTTTTTTGGGTGGGCCATCAATCCAATGAAGCTGCCGCCCAGGCCGAATATGAAACCAGTAAATTAAATTTGAAAGAGAAGGTTATTTTTACCGGAAGCAAAAAGAACCCTCAAAATTATTTTCAGGTGTTTGATGTATTTACGTTAATGTCGAGAGAGGACCCCTTTCCATTGGTATGCCTGGAGGCCGCAGCTTTAAAAAAGCCTGTTTTTTGTTTCAAGGAATCCGGCGGAATACCCGAAATAATTACCGATGATATCGGTGCTGTTTTTGATTATGGAGATATAACCGCTATGGCTGAAGGTATTATAGCAGCGTATCAACAACCGGATAAAACTATTTTACAAGGTAAAAATGCTGCCCGGGCCGTACAGAAATATGATGTTAATATTATTGCGCCACAATTGTTTAAGTTGATAAACAAATATGCGCATACAGCAAATAATTCGTCTGCCAAATAATGTCCAGTAAGCTCGCTATAATTATTCCGGCATATAAAACTAAATACCTTGATGCTGCTTTGAATTCTATCGCATCGCAAACTAATAAGAATTTTAAAGTTTACGTTTGCGACGACGGCAGCAAAGAAGATATTAAATCCATAACCGAAAAATATGCGGATCAGTTAAATCTGCAGTACCATCGTTTTGACGAGAACCTGGGTAAAACCGACCTGGTTAAACACTGGAACCGTAGTGTTGCAATGGCTGATGAAGAATGGATATGGTTATTTTCTGACGATGACATTATGGCTCCAGGTTGCTCGCAGGCATTTTTTGATGCGCTGGAGCTTACCAACAGCCAGTATAACCTTTATCGTTTTAATATTGAAATGATAGATGCGGAGGGCACGATTATTTGTGTAAAAGACACTCACCCAACTACCGAAACAGGCTACGAATTTTTAAAACGACGTTTACAGTCTAAATCGTTAAGCGCGGCTGTTGAATATATTTTTAAAAGGGAAGTATTTGAAAAACAAGGTAGTTTTATAAGTTTCCCGGTAGCTTATTGTTCTGACGATGCCTCATGGATAACTTTTGCGGGCGATTTGCCTATTTATACCATTCAAAGTGAAAAAGTTTACTGGCGGTCCAGCGGTATAAACATAAGCTCGGCCGGGGGATTCCAGATACAAAAAACTGATGCCCTGCTAAAATTTATTAAATATGTTTTAAACAGTTACCCGGAAAAAAGAACGGAATTATTAACACTGACCGAGCCCTGGTTTTATGAAAACCTGAGTTATATTTCTGGTCGCTTAAGTTTTGTTCAGTCTGTTAAACTAACGGCGCAGCTTAATGTCATTTTTAAGGGAAGCAAGCCCGGCGCGGCAAAAAAGATTATCGCCTCGCAGCTACGTAATACCCGGTTTGCAGGTAAAGTTCAAAAATGGTCAGGATATTAGCACTTCGCGAAAAGTTTGCCCATATGAGCAATGTGAGTGGCTATGATGCACTTTACAGTCATTTCCCTGATGATATTCAGCTTGATTCCGTTTTTGGGAATTTCAAAAGAATGTATCCTAGGGGTATAGGCAGATTGCTGATAACCGCTGCTAAAATGACCGGCGATTCCAGTTTCTACAACGCGAATTCTATTCACACGGAATCAAAATTGATTGCCAAACAGTTGAGCGGTAAATACAACTTAGTTCATTATAGTTATGGAGAACCTTACTTCAGCCTGCTTGGTAAAATCAAAAGAAACAAGGAAACTGCTATCGCCGTAACGCATCATCAGCCGGTAACGTGGTGGAAAGAGCACGAAAAGTCGTTTAAAAAATACAGCAATATTAATGCTGTTATTGCGCTGTCTGATTATGATGCGGAGTATTTTAATTCACAAATTCAGGGTAAGGCAGTTTGTATTCCGCATGGGGTGGATGTGAATTTTTATAAGCCTTTAACCTTTGATAACAAGACGAATGATACCTTACGGGTTATATTTTCGGGCCGTTACCTGCGGGATATGACTACGCTAGCAGCAGTAGTAAAAAAACTTTCAGCATCGCCGTTACGCTTCCATTTTGATATTGTTTACTTGCCCAAAGAAGAAGTATGGCAATCGTATTTGATAGAACTGATGGCACTACCCTGTGTTAAATGGTATTCAAATATCACGGAGCACGAACTTTTAAGTTTATATCAGCAGGCTGACTGTTTATTGATACCACTGGAAGACTGCACGGCAAACAACGCCATACTGGAAGCCATGGCCTGCGGCCTGCCAATTGTTTCGACGGATCTGCCAGCCATAAAAACGTACTTGGACGATTCTGTATCAATTCTTGGCCGAAAAGAAAATGCCGATGATTTGTGCGATGCATTGACCCTACTCCATAATAATGAAGCCAAAAGGGTAGCAATGAGCCTTAATACACGCAACAAGGTAGTAACGGAATTTAGTTGGGATCTTGTTGCATCTAAAACCATTGAATTGTTCAAATCGCTATGAGCAAGAAAAATTTAATCCTTACTATTCTTCATCATTATAATTACCCGGTAATTGAGCCTTTTATAAAATCATTGAAGGAAGTTGGTTATAAGGATGATCTGGTGATATTCATATCAGATACCACTTCAAAAACCACCCGGAAAATATTACAGAAACAAGGTGTAATACTTATTGAATTTAAAAGCAAGTATCCATTTATAGTCGGCTATGATGATGTATTTAAGGACATTGCCACTGACATTACCATAAATAATTACCGTTTTTTATTCTATTTAAAATACCTGGTTAACAATCCTGACAAGTATAAAAATGTAATGCTGACTGATATCAGGGATGTGGTATTTCAGAAAAATATTTTTGACGAACTGGAGGATGATAAGATCTATTATTTTTTAGAGGATGCCTCTGAAGTGTTCCGTACATCGCAGCTGAACCATAAATGGTGCCTGCATGCAAACGGGCCGGAAATAACCAACCAGATAATTGATGAAAATGTAAGCTGTGCCGGTATTACTATGGGTAGCTATAAACAGGTAATAAATTACCTGCTTTACATACAATCCAGGTTAAAGTTTCGCGACGATTTGCAGTGGGGACTCGATCAAGGTTTACATAATGCTTATATCTACACCATTCCTAATAAATCGGCAAGGGTTGTGCCTAACACACAGGCTATGATTTTAACACTGGGTGCATGCAAATCATTTAAGCGGGATAGCAATGGCGGGATGATAAATGATTTGAACGAAAGTTATAGCGTGGTACATCAATGGGACAGATTCGGCGAATTGATTGTGCACTTTAAAAGAAAATATATTGGCAACCGGTTGATGCAAAGATTCAAAAAAGCTCTTTTTACAATTCTTCCCTGATTTGGAGAAATTTAAGTTTTACATAAAAAGAAAGCTGATTGACCTTTTAAAGCTTTCAAAAAATTATAGAAAGCAGTCGTATTTGCCTGCTGGTGCAATAGGTTTTGTGCAATTATCGGCTCAATATCCGGTTTTGTTTTTAAGTGAGCATAAAGCCGTTGACCGTAAGTCACCTGTTACTATTGGTAAAATGCATACGCAGTTTGCCAAAATGATGCATACGCCGCCAGAAAAAACGTTTGTAACAACAGGTAAAAGTTGGCGCGTTTGGGGTAACCAGGGTGCAGTTATAACAGATAAAAACGAGTTATTTGTTGATGTATCAAGAGAGTTTTATAATAAAACGCATTCTATTTTTAATCAATTTAAGTTAATTGAGCCTGAAGAGCTAAGCGGGCAAACGGCAGTTTTGGCTGCCTCAGGAGGGACCGTTTATTACCATTGGATGTTCGATATTTTGCCGCGGATATCGTTTTTAAAACAAAGCGGCGGGTTTGATAAAATAGACTACTTTATTATTAATTGCATCCCCGATAAATATCAAACTGAAACACTGGAGAGAGCGGGGATTGATGCGGCTAAAATAATCAGGTCAAATAATCATTGGAACTTTCATATAAAAGCCGAAAATTTAATTGTGCCTTCATTGGTTTCGCCAATGGATTGTCCGTCGTTGGAAGCCTGTCTGTATTTGCGGCAACTTTACACCAGTGAAATTGAAAAAGCTGGAGCCTCCACAAAAATCTATATCCAAAGGTTAACTGGCAGAAAAGTAATTAATGAAGATGAACTGCTTGATTACTTAAAGCCATTAAACTTTGAGGTTGTTAATCCCGAAAAATTGTCTGTAGCCGAACAAGCGGAAATATTCGGCAGTGCAGATATTGTAATCGGGCCGCACGGTGCAGGGTTAACCAATATCGTATTTTGCAAACCGGGAACTATGGTTATCGACTTATTTGCAGCCGAATGGGTGAATCCCTGTTATTGGATTATTGCCGAACACCTGAATTTGAAATACGGCTACCTCGCTGGTGATAAAGAGCTAAAGCAAAAAGATTCCGGCAAAGGAGTGGACATACCGGTTGATATAATCAAGCTAAAAAAGCTATTTGCAGAACTAAATAAATGATTGATAAAGAATACAAGATAAAAGTAGACGAGGAGCTATCGTTGGTTTTAAGTAATCACAAAAACAATCTTGTTTCAAAGGGAGTACAGCTACCTCTGCCAATTTTGCCTTATTCAACAAGTGGTTTATTAGCCGTACTTCCGTCCGTAAAAGATAAAACCGGTTGGCCCTGGGATGTGGAAGTGGATAGCGCGGCTTATGAAACAGACAAAAAATGGCCGAAAATTACTATTGTTATCCCATCCTATAATCAGAGCGAGTTTATTGAAGAAACAATACGGTCGGTAGTTTTACAAAACTATCCTAACCTCGAGCTGATAATTATGGACGGAGGCAGTACCGATGACAGTAAAGAAATTGTAGCAAGATATGCGCCATGGCTAAGCTATTGGCAAAGTGAAAAAGACAAGGGCCAGGGGCAGGCTATTAATATGGGCTTCAGTATAGCAAGCGGTGATTATTATGGCTGGTTAAATAGCGACGACTTTTATAATCCGGGAGCGTTTTTGGTACTGGCATCGGAAATTATCAGGTCAAACAGAAACTTTTATTATGGCGATGCCTATTCTGTCGACAAAGACAAGCTTAGCAGTTACTATTGGAAAGCATTTTTGGTAAAAAATATTTTCTTAAGGTTTGGCGGATTAATTGCGTCCCATTCAGCTTTCTGGAAAAACACCATTCATAAGCCTATTTGGGAAACCATGAATTGTAATGTTGATGGCGAATTGTGGATCAGGCTTGTTAAAAATCAATCGCGTAAGCATATAAAATTTCCAATAGGCACTTTCCGATTTTATGAAGATACCAAATCCTCAAGCATTAGCTGGAAAAAAAAGTGGGATGAAGATGACCGGAATATTGACAGGGTACATGGTCGGCCGCCAAAACCGCGGTCGTTCAAAGCCTATCTTCACAGGTTTGTACAAAAAATATACAAGAGCTTTAATACAGAGCATTCTTTAACTTAAGATAATTAGTTTGCGGGTGAAAGACCAACCTTTAGTATCAGTTATTATCCCTTTATATAATGCCGAAAGATATATTGAACAATGTATTCGTTCGGTACTGAACCAAACATGGCCGAATATTGAGTTGATTGTGGTGGATGATGGCTCGACCGATAATAGCTACGCCATAGTAAAAAGGTTTGAAGACGAAAACGTAAAAATATTAAGGCAAGCCAACCAGGGGGCCAGCGCCGCAAAACAAAATGGCTTAAATAATGCCAAAGGTCAATATATTCAATATTTGGATGCGGACGATCTGCTCGACCGCGACAAAATAAACCGGCAGGTATTTGCTTTGTTAAAGGAGCCCAATAAGATTGCAGTTTGCAAAACGGTTCACTTTTTTGGTGATGACGTTGAAAATTATATTGAAGAAGAAGACAATTTTTTCCAGGCATATTTGGATGAGCCGTTGAACTTTTTGATAAAGCTTTACGGTGGTTTTGATTTAACAGGAGGCATGATACAGCCCAATGCCTTTTTAACGCCAAAAACGATTATAGATAAAGCGGGACCCTGGGATTCAAGTATTTCACCGTGTACAGATGAAGACGGGGAGTATTTTACCAGGGTGATATTGAATTCTGCCGGAATTGTATTTGACCCAGCGGCATTTAATTATTACCGGAAAACTAAAAGTAAAAACTCTTTATCGGGCCAATTGAACCCGGTTACCCGCTTAAATTTGATTAATAGCATATGGACTAAACATTTGTACATGATGTCTTTTGCTAAATCACCGGCACAGGAAACCCTTATTCACAACGCTACTTACCGGTCGTTTGACGAATTGAAGGTTCAAATTTACCTGGTTTATAATGACCTGGCTGCGCAAATTGAGAACTATCAAAATAAGCTTAGTCCATCTCTTAAAACTAAATATCATACAATGGGTGGTGTTTTTATAAATGCCATCTCGAAAGTATTTGGGTGGAAAACAGCCAAAAGATTTCAAATTTTAAAACAAAAGCTTTTAAAATTTTGATAGAAATGCCGACTTCAGATTATTTAATTCAACATGCGTTTAAACTATTATAACGAATGATTAAAGGTTTAATTAAAAACATACCATTTCTGTATTCAACAGCCCTTAGCATTAAACACCGGCAATGGCGAATCAAAACCAATAAGGCCTTTAAAAAGTATTTGAGTGCTAATAATGGGCCGAAGCTGCAATTAGGGGCAGGATTAAATGAGTTGCCAGGTTGGTTTAATACAGACTATTTTGAAAGGCCCGCCATATTTTTTCTGGATGTTACCAAAAGGTTTCCTTTCCCTAATGACACATTCGATTGGGTTTTTTCTGAACATCATATTGAGCATATTACTTACAAACAGGCCCAGTTAATGCTTGCCGAAGCGTATCGTGTAATGAGTCCTGGCGGGTATATTAAAATTACCACACCCGATCTCGAAAAGTATATCAGAAGCTACGCAGAAGGCCGGATAGAATCGCCTTTAATTAAAGAACACGTTCGTCACTGGATATACAGCGGCTTTGCCTATGCTTCGGAGTACAAACCAGTAGGTGAAAATTTTGAAGCACATTTTATTAATGATATTTTTTTAAATTATGAACATCGGTTTATTTATGATCAACGTGCGTTAAAGGAGCTATTAGAGAAAGTGGGTTTCACGGTAGTTGATAAAACAGCAATAAAAGAAAACGATTTTAATAATATAGAAACGCACACATCTGATTTCGACCGCATGTTTACCTTATACATATATGCCCAAAAGCCGTATTGATGAATAAATATATTTTAACTATCGGTACAGGTAGTAAATTATATGTTGATATGGCAGTAAATCTGGCCATGTCTTTTATTCAGTGGCATAAAAATACCAATATTGTATTTCAAATAGTAACTGATCAACCACAATTTATTCCGCCTGATATTGTTGATAAGATTCAGGTTATAACTGTACAAAAAGACGAGATTGGGATTGGATTTTCGTCCAAGCTACATTTGGATAAACTGGCAAGTGAAGGGCAAACCTTATTTATCGACAGTGATTGTTTGATTTTTGAAAATCTGGAGCCATTATTTAACCTTTTTAAAGGTCATGCTGTAACGGTAGTTGGCGACTATATTTCGGAGGGTGAGTGGTTTGGCAACGTAAAAGAAGTGTGCCTGCAATTTAATGTACCACATTTTCCCAAATTTAACGGGGGAATATATTACCTTGAAAAAGGAGAAAAAGCAACTGAAATATATACCACCGCCCGTGAAATAGAAAAGCGGTATGATGAAATAGGTTTTGTAAGGCTCAGGAACCGGCCCAATGACGAAGTTATAATGGCATTGGCCATGCAGTTGCACCAACAAAAGCCTATTATAGATGATGGCACAATAATGAGCGACCCGCAGGCTTGCCCCGGCGGGTATAAAATTGACATAATTAGCGGTAAACGGTTGCTGATTAATCCGCCTGCTCCACATTTGCTGCATCAGGCATGGTATCCTTTTGAGCGGGTTTCACCTGCTATCGTGCATTTTTTGGGCTATTACACTAACCATTATCCATATAAAAGGGAAGTGTACCGGTTAAATAAGGCCATGCACGAGCAATTAAACGTGCGTTCGGAAATTAAGGGGCTTTTTACTATTCAGTATCCCGAACAAATTAAACTTGGTTTAAAAAACTTTTTCAGACCGCTGTTTCGTCTGATGTTTGGAACCAGAAAAATAAAACAATCAGAAAGAGTTGTTTAGATGGATGTAAGTGTAATTATACCGGCATATAACAGGTTATGGTGTTTACCACGCGCTGTTAACAGCTGCCGTAATACGGTTTGCCAAACAGAAATTATTGTGGTTGACGACGGTAGCACCGACGGAAGCTGGGATTGGCTGCAAAGTCAGCCTGATCTTGTAGCTGTAAGGCAAGAAAATCAGGGTCAAACCTATGCCATTAACAAGGGTTTCTCTGTTGCTAAGGGCGAGTATATCCGTTTTTTAGATAGCGATGATTTTCTGGCCTCTGGAATAATTGATGCGCAATATCAAAAGGCGTTGAGTGAAAATGCTCAATTAGTATGCTCGCGGGTTGATAATTATAAGCAATCAACCGGCGAAATCACAACCTGCCCCGAAATAACTCATTGGGATGATTTTTTGGAGATACAACTCGGCAATGCATATGGCAGCCACTTTTTAGGCATGCTGTTTCACCGGTCGCTGGTGGAAAAAACACCGCGACGACCTGATTTTGCATTTCGCGAAGACCGGATGTTCCTGCTCGAAATAGCATTGTTAAATCCCAAAATGGTACTTGTTGAGGGTTGTGCGGGGTATTGGGTTCAGCATGAGCAACAGATGCAGGGTAATTATAGCGGTCTGCAATCACAAGTAGTAAACTGGCAGCACCTCAGAATTTACCAGCGAATAATGAATAAGCTGGATGCAGAGGGAAGGTTATTGCCCAAATACAAAAAAGCAGCATGCACTGTATTATGGCCACTGGCACATTGGATTGCAAAAAACCACATACAGGCAGCCAGCAAGGTTGTACAATGGATAAATGAACTGGACCCTGAGTTTGTTATACCAGACACTGGAATTACCGGCTTGATGTACCGGAAGCTGGGTTTTACCTTTACAGAAAAACTATTAAAATTGCGCCGGTTTTTTAAATACGGATGGGAATAACAACGCTGAATATATTTTACGAAGAACCGGATCCTGATCGGTGGATAAAATATGATCGTTATCCCCGGCGACTTATCAGGCGGCTGCTAAGAGGAAAGCCGCGAAAAGGCGGAGTTGCAATGGTTGCTGATAACCTTATAAAGGGACTGGAACGTTTAGGTATACCCTATAGGTTTAATGATTATAAGTATATTAAAAACCATCCTGCTGAAATAGCTTGTATTATTGGTAAACCACAGTTGCTTTTTGAAAAAAAATGGAATAATCCCATAATTTTTGGTGCTGGGATTTATTCGCACCCGATTGAATGCCCCGATCTTTTAGAAAAATACTCAAATGTAAAGCGTATACTGGTGCCCGGCAACTGGATGAAAGATATGTTTGAGCCTTATTATCATGATAAGGTTTTAGCATGGCCTACCGGGATTGACACAGAACAATGGTCGCCTGGATTAAAAGAGCCGGAGGTAACTGATTTCCTGATATATGATAAGATACGCTGGGAGCATGATCACTATCAACAAAGTTTGATTGACCCGTTATGTGAAATATTAAGGGAAAAATCACTCACCTATCAATTTATTAAATACGGTAACTACACGCATGCAGAACTTACGGTTAAACTTAAGCAAGTGAAAGGCGTTATTTTTTTATGCGAACACGAAACACAGGGTTTGGCCTATCAGCAAATTTTGGCAATGGGAATTCCCATTTTAGCCTGGGACAGAGGCGGATTCTGGCAGGACCCATACTATTATCCCGAAAAGGTAAAGTATCAACCCGTTAGCGCTGTACCTTATTGGGATGAGCGATGTGGTGTGAAATTTACCGGTTTAGAGAACTTTGACGAAAGTGTGGTGTTTTTTTTGAGCGGCTTAAATAGCTTTAAGCCGCGTGACTTTATTTTAGAAAATTTGACACTTGAGAAATCTGCTGATTTGTATTTGCATATATATCGGCAAGTGGAACAGGAACTACTATGAGAATATTACTTGTTATGAATCCGGGGATTCCTGTACCACCGGTGCTTTATGGAGGAATAGAACGAATTGTTTACCTTTTGGCTGAAGAATATACAAAATTAGGCCATCAGGTTACACTCCTTGCAGGGCCGGGATCATATTGTAGCGGCGCCACTATTGCCTTTAATAGCGATAACGCAAAATATCCCAGATTGAATAATTATAGAGAGATATATTTTGCCTGGAAGTTTTTGAAACGTAATCATAAGCAATTTGATGTGATCCACAATTTTGGGCGCTTAATTTACTTTTTGCCTATACTTAACAAACCGGTGTCAAAAATCATGTCGTACCAGCGGGAGGTATCAACAAAAGGGATCAAGTTAAATACCTCGCTGCCTGTAAAGAATTTAATTTTTACAGGATGCAGCAATTATTGTGTGTCAACCGGCAATGTTGCGGGTAAATGGGCAGCCGTTTATAATGCCATTGATTTTGATCAGTATGAATTGAATGCCGAGGTTGACAAAGATGCACCCTTAATGTTTTTGGGCCGCCTTGATAAAATTAAAGGCTTGCATACAGCTATTGAAGCTGCAAAGGCTACTTCATCAAAATTGTGGATTGGCGGCAATATTCCTGCCACCAGCGATAACTATGCTTATTACAAGGAAGTAATTGAACCGCTGATTGATAATGAGCAGATAATTTATCTGGGCGAATTAAATGACAAACAAAAGAACCAATATTTGGGGAAGGCCCGAGCATTGCTGTTCCCTATTGAGTGGGAAGAGCCTTTTGGTATTGTGATGATAGAGGCCATGGCCTGCGGAACGCCCGTAATAGCTTTTAAACGGGGCGCCGTACCCGAAGTGGTGGACGAAAACATAACCGGTAATGCCGTTACTACATTAAGTGAAATGATAGCTGCTATTGGACTGTTAGGTAATATCGACAGGTACAAATGTGGAGAGCATGCCCGTAAAAGATTTAATATCCGTAAAATTTCCAATAATTATTTAAAGCTGGTTTAATGGCAGATATCGTTTTAGTATCTTCCGGGCAGCCGTCTTTAAATCCCCGTTTGGTGAAAGAAGCTGATACACTTGCGGCCAATGGTCATGATGTATTGGTTATTTATGCGTTTTGGAATAACTGGGCCACACAATTGGATGAAGATCTTTTCCCAAAAAAGCAATGGAAAGCCATAAGGGTTGGCGGCCATCCACAGCACAATAAACTAGTTTATTTAATAAGCAGGCTTATTTTTAAAACGGCCAGCATGGCGGCCAAAAAACTTAAACTGCCAAATTTTGCAGACTTAGGCAATGCCAGGGCGAGTTTTTTTTTAGCACGTGAAGCGAAGAAACACAAAGCCGATTTATACATAGGCCACAATTTGGGTGCTTTGCCGGCTGTAGTGAAAGCGGCTCGCAAATTTAACCGCCCCTGTGGTTTTGATGTTGAGGATATGCACCGTTACGAGGCAAGTAATAACGACCAAAACCCCGATGTATGGCTAAAGGCGCAGGTAGAAAATAAATACTTCCCGCTGGTTAGTTATCTTACCGTTAGCAGTGATCAAATAGGCGACGCATACACCAAAATTTTCCCTGGGAAAAAGTTCACAACGCTGCGAAATGTTTTTCCGAAGAGCACTGTGGTGGTAAGCCCATCCGCAGACAATAAGGCGTCATTAAAGTTGTTATGGTTTTCGCAAACAATTGGTACTATGCGCGGTCTCGAAGTGGTTGTGGAAGCCTTACTCACCATAAAAGACCTGGGCATTGAATTGCATTTGTTAGGTGATTTACCTGATGGAGAATTTAAAGAATATTTGGACGCCGCTAAAACAAAAGGCTTAGAGATATTTAATTATGCGCCTGTTCCATCGGATACTTTAACCGATTTTGCTGCACAATTTGATATTGGACTGGCAACAGAACCTGCATTTTCAATCAATAATGATGCGGCATTAAGCAATAAGATATTTACCTATATTCAAGCCGGTTTGGCGATTATAGCCAGTGACACATCGGCACAAAAACAATTTTTAAACGATTACCCTGCGATTGGAAAGGTTTACGAAAAAGGTAACGTGGATGAACTGGCAACTATTTTAACCTATTACCAGCAAAACAGAACGGAGTTATTAAATACCAAAAATAACGTGCTGCAGCTGGCACAAACAGAGCTAAACTGGGAGGTCGAAAGTAAAAAGTTCATCGACCTGCTTAGAAATATTTTACCTTGAAAAAACTATTGGTCATTTCCCCGTATTTTCCGCCTTTAAACGCGGCGGATATGCAGCGGATACGCACCAGTTTGCCTTATTTTAAATCCTTCGGTTGGGATGCATCAGTTGCAATTGTTAATGAAGAATTTACCGATCAGGTACAAGATAACTTGTTGCTGCAAAGTATACCACAGGATATTAAAGTGTATAAAGTAAAAGCATTTGGTAAGAAGTGGACCGGCAGATTAGGCCTGGGCAGCATTGCACTGCGATCACTTTGGTTTTACCTGCAAGCAGTTAACAAAATATTGAAGGGTGAAAAATTCGACCTGATCTATTTTTCAACTACCCAGTTCCCGGTATGTATTTTAGGGTCGTACTGGAAAAAAAAGTTTAAAGTACCCTACGTTATAGACATGCAGGACCCCTGGCATTCTGATTATTATAAAGATAAACCAAAAGAACAGCGACCCCGCAAATACTGGTTTTCTTATCGCCTTAATAAATACCTGGAGCCTTTGGCTATGAAAAAAGTTGATGGCTTAATAAGTGTATCAGAAAAATACATCAGCGATTTAAAGATCCGTTATCCTGAAATTAAAAATATTCCGGAAGCAACCATTACTTTCGGCGCTTTTGGGCCCGATGTTAAAATAGCTACCGATAACCGCGCTGTATTTAATACCTTGCTTAACCCCGATTTTAAAAATGTAGTTTATGTTGGGCGAGGGGGGGCGGATATGCATAAAGCGATATCGTTGTTGTTTGAAACATTAAAAAGAGGATTAAACGCCGAACTAGAATCATTCAACAAGTTGAAACTTTGGTTCATTGGCACCAGTTATGCCCCTGTTGGTCAGGGAATTCCTACCATTACGCCATTGGCTGCGCAATTTGGCGTAGAAAATAGTGTAGTCGAAATTACCGACAGGGTGAGTTATTATCAATCTTTAGCAATATTGCAGCAGGCTGATCTGTTGTTTATTCCGGGTTCTGATGATCCGCAATATACGGCATCAAAAATATACCCTTATCTGCTGATTCAAAAACCACTGCTTGCCATTTTTAATGAACAAAGCAGCGCTGTCCCAATATTAAATAGCTGTGCAGCAGGTGCCAATGTACTCACATTTAATAACGGAGTTAGTGAAACTGAAAATAGCGTTGGGAAACTGTACGAGATACTTGTTGATTGTGTAAACGATAAATTGATAGCTGTAAGGCTGTTGCCCAAATTTGACGATTACAGCGCCAAAAGCCTCACAGGCAAGCAAGTTGAATTATTTGATAAGGCCATAAAGTATTTTGAAATCAATCCTCCATGTCAGGTAATTTAATTGCCCAATGAAAAAGCTGGCTATTATTACTTCCCACCCTATCCAGTACTACGCACCGGTTTTTAAATTGCTGGAACAGCGACAGCAAATAAGTATTAAAGTATTTTATACATGGGGTAAGCAAGCCGAAAATAAGTTTGACCCTGGTTTTAATAAGTCAATACAGTGGGATATTCCCCTGCTAGAGGGATATCCTTATGAATGGGCTGAAAATACCTCGCCACAGCCCGGCTCAGATCATTTTAAAGGGATAATTAACCCCGGATTGATAAATAGTTTAAAAAGCTGGCAGCCCGATGCTTTGCTGGTTATTGGGTGGAGCTATCAAAGTCATTTAAAAGTGATAAGATACTTTAAGGGTAAAGTGCCGGTAATGTTTAGGGGCGACTCAACCTTGCTGGATGAAAAGAAGGGGCTGAAATCAATAATAAAATCTGTTTTTTTAACGTGGCTGTATCATCATGTAGACCACGCTTTTTATGTTGGCGTAAATAGTAAGGCTTATTTTAAAAGGTATGGCCTGAAAAATGATCAACTAAGTTTTGCACCTCACGCTATCGACAACGAAAGATTTGCCCTTAAAAGGGATAAAGAAACCTTACATTTACGGGAAGCATTATCTCTGAATGAAAAGGATATTTTGATTTTGTTTGCAGGTAAATTGGAAGCCAAAAAAGCACCGTTACATTTGCTGGAAGCTTTTTTAAGTATAAATAAACCCAATATACATTTGTTGTTTGTAGGTAATGGCCCTTTAGAAAGCGAATTAAGATACATGAGCAAGGGGAATGGCAACATACATTTTATGGAATTTCAAAACCAGTCGCAAATGCCGGCAATCTATCAGGCTTGTGATTTGTTTTGTTTGCCATCAGTTGGGCCGGGTGAAACCTGGGGGCTTGCAGTAAATGAGGCTATGGCTTGCGGGAAAGCGATAATAGCATCTGATAAGGTGGGTTGCTCTGTTGATTTGGTACACAACGAATTGAACGGGACTGTTTTTAATGCCGGTAATATTAATGACCTTACCAATAAGCTGATGGAGCTGACCCGCGACATAGATCTGCTTAAAACCTATGGTGCAGAGTCGCAAACGATTATTAAGGACTGGAACTTTACAAATATTGCCCTGGCGATAGAAAATAAACTATTATATGAAACGGACTGATCGTATTAAGCTGGATTTTACCAGGAATTGGGCGCTGCCGGGAAAAGAGCGTCTGTCGCGGTGGTTTAAACCATCAGATCAGCTTAAAAATAGCATCAACAATGGTATAGCATGGTTAAATGATGAAGACATTGCCATATACGCCAATACCAATAATTACATTGAATGGACGGTATTAAGTAACGGGACCTATGAAAGTGAAATTAATAAGCTGATAAGAATATCGCTGAAAAGTGGTGAAAATGCATTAGATATTGGCGGAAATATTGGGTTGCAAAGCATAAGAATGTCGCAATGTGTTGGCAGTGCGGGCAAAGTGTATGCATTTGAACCGCTTAATTATCTGCAGCAAAAGTTCACCAAAAATATAACACTTAACAGAGCCGATAATGTTAAACTTTTTCCATTTGCTTTAGCTGATGCTGAAAGTGAAGCAGAATTTGCCATAAATACAAATTCGTGGAACCAGGGGACATTTAGTTTAGGCGATAATAGCAGTGGTGTGGAGAAACAATTGGTTACTATAAAGATTGCCGATAATATCCCAGAAATAGAGCAGCTCGAATCGCTTTCGCTTATAAAAATTGATGTTGAGGGATTTGAGTTCCAGGTATTGAAAGGCTTACAAAAAACACTGCAGAAACATAAACCCCGTATTATTTTTGAGTACGATGGCAATTACTGGACAAAAATCGGTTATACCATAACCGAATGCTGTTCATACCTGGAATTAATGGGCTATCAGTTTTATCAGATTACACCGGTAGGCTGTGAATTTGTTAAAACCCCTGCCGAAATAGAAAGCGGCAATTTATTTTGTATACCAGTATAAATTAATGAAAAGCGGCAACGCCATTGAACGATACATCGTGCTCTTTATACCCTGGGCGCTCTCTTTAATATTTAGCAGCGACCCTGTGCTTTCTTATCTCACTGCCTGGCTGGGATCGTTCTTAATTTTCATTATTACATTGACAGGATGGGTAAAGCCTTTACCGGACGACAGAAGTTTTGGCGAGCAATTGATGAGGCCGGTTATTATTGTTCAAATAATTTTCGCCGGTTACATGTGTTGTACCTCAATTTTTTATTTTTTGAGTGTTTTAGGATATGATAACTTCCACAGGCTTGGTATCGTCACCTTTATTGATACAGAGAAATTAAAAATAACTGCCCAGTGCCAGCGGTATTATTGTTTAGGACATGCATCATTCATTGCTGGGGTTTTGATTTTTATGAAATACCCTAAAGAAAAAATCTATTATATTGAAAATGATAAGCTGGCTAACTTTTTATTAACGACAGCGCTTTTAACGTTTCCGCTGTCGCTCTTTTTTTTAAGAGTTCCCGGGTTATCGCAATTTTATGTACAGTTCAGTGCGTTAAGCTTTATTGCTGGCACACTGGCGTTGGCCTTTGCCATTCCATTAAAAAAGATAGCCAACACAATGATCTGTCTGGCCTTATATGCTTTTAACTTTTACCAGGCCTTTATTTCGGGATTTAAAGAACCTATCATCATCAGTGTATTGGTATTAGGGATATTTTTGTATCCCAACTATAAAAAGCTGGTCACCATAACATTTGGCCCCGCATTAATTATATTATTTATATTTCTGCCATCATATGTAAATAGTTTCAGGCAAAATGCATGGTCGGGTGATGAAACGGCAGAGGACGCCTCGCATTTAGCGCTCGACGCTGCCCTTAACGGCGATAAGGAAGATTCAAACTGGGGGTTTTTAGTATACCGGCTGAGCGAGATAGACATGTTTACCACCTTTGTTAATTCTACACCGTCGCAAATAGATTTTTATGGTCTGCAATTGGTCAAGCAATCAGCCATCGCAATTGTGCCCCGTATATTTTGGCCATCCAAACCCAGTACAGAAGATTTGATAATGGAAAGGGTTTACGACGCGGGTGTAGTAAGGCGAGGGTCGGCAGTTTCAGCTAAACCCGCATTTATTGTAGATGCTTATCTTTCAGGTGGTATTTTTGGAATATTTGTATCGCTATTTTTATACGGTGCAATTGCGCAATTAATTTCGCAATACGCCGAAAAAATATTCGGCGGTTACATTTTGGGTACAACGCTCATATTCAGTGGCTTATTTCAGATAATGTGGCGGGGGCTCAGTTTCGAGTTTTTAATCAATACGGTTTTCTGGAGTTTTATAAGCATGCTGGTTATTCAAAAAATATTGGTTTCAACACATATACTCAAAAAGGTCTGAAAGTTTTACAAATATGCGCGGCTTATAAGCCAGCCTTTATTTACGGCGGTCCAACAATGTCCGTTTCCATGTTGAGCGAGCAATTGGTTAATGCTGGGCTAACTGTTGAAGTATTTGCAACCACAGCCAATGGCCAAAATGAATTACCTGTAACATCCGGTGTTCCGGTTGACGTTGATGGCGTAAAGGTTACCTATTTCAAAAGAATAACGAAAGACCATACTCATTTTTCGCCCGCACTGCTAAAAAAGGTATGGACAGACGCGCCAAATTTTGATGCAGTGCACATTCATGCTTGGTGGAACCTGGTTTCGCTGTTTTCGTGTATACTGGCATTGACGCGGAAAGTTCCTGTAATAGTTTCGCCAAGGGGTACTTTGAGTGCCTACTCTTTTAACAATAAAAATATTGGCGTTAAACAGCTCATTCATACCTTAATGGGCAAGCCGCTGCTTAACAGATGCTTTATCCATGTAACCTCTCAAAGGGAAAAGGATGCCATGAGTGCACTTATTCAACCTAGAAGCATTACCGTATTGCCTAACTTTGTTAGGCTGCAGCCGTACAAGCCATCAGCTGAAGTTCGGGATGAAAGTAAACTGAAACTGATCTTTTTTTCGCGGATAGAACAAAAGAAAGGCCTTGATTTATTGATTGCGGCTCTGGCAAAAGTTAACGTGCCCTATCAACTTACAATTGCCGGCGATGGTGATAAGGATTACGTGGAGCATTTAAAGACAATGGCTATTGAAAATAACGTTGAAGACAAGATTAGCTGGATAGGTTTCCAAAATGAAAATAAATTTGCCTTATTGCAAGAGTATGATTTGTTTGTGTTACCATCGTATGATGAGAATTTCGGAAACGCGGTAATTGAAAGTTTAAGTGTGGGAACCTCGGTATTGATTAGCGAGCAGGTAGGGCTTGCCGATTATGTAATTGAAAATAAACTTGGCTGGATTTGTAAAACAAATGCGGACTCGATAGCAGAGACAATCAATAAAATAGGTGCGGATGATAAAACGATTCTTCAAAAAATCAGAGATATAGCTCCTGGAATCATCCACGATGATTTTAATGAAAAAAATATGGTAACAAAGTACATTGCGATGTACGATCAAATAAAGCAAAATGACCGAATACAAAGACTACGGTTTTCATAATAACGAAGCAACACATAATTTTGGTTACCAGTTAAAGCCGTTGCTTGGTTTGCTGGATAAAACAAAAAATAAATATATCATTGATCTTGGTTGTGGGAACGGATATTTGGTTAATTACCTGCTCAAACAAGGCTACAATGCTTATGGCACAGATGCTTCGGAAAAAGGCATAATACTGGCCCGGCAAATTAACGCTGACCGGTTTTATGTGCAGGATCTTTCGTCCGATCAATTGCCTTTGGAATTGCAGCACATCCCGTTTGATACCATTATCTCTACCGAAGTAATTGAGCATTTATATGATCCGGAGGGATTTATTGATTTTTGTAAAAATGCTTTAAAGCCTGGTGGCGAAATTATAATATCTACGCCGTATCATGGATATTTTAAAAACCTTATGCTGAGTTTATTTAACAAGTGGGATGCCCACATGGACCCTTTTTGGCTCGGCGGGCATATTAAATTGTGGTCTAAAAAAACTTTATCAAAGGTATTAACCAATAAGGGATTTACGGTTATAAGCTTTACTGGCTGCGGCCGCATGCCATATTTTTGGAAATCGATGATTATTAAAGCCCGGTTGTCTTGAATACGCAGTTTTCGTTCATCATCATTACGTTTAACGAAGAGCAGCACCTGCCCCGTTTGCTGAAGTCCATTGTTGACCTGGGCGCCGCAATTTTTATTTTGGATTCGGGCAGCACGGATAATACCCAAGCCATTGCACAACAATATGGTGCTGTTACGCTGCAGCATACGTTCGAAAACCATCCTAAGCAATGGGATTATGCATTGAATAACTTCGATATTCAAACGCCATGGATAATTTGTCTGGATGCAGATCAAATAGTCACCGATGGATTAAGAAGACAACTAACTGATTTTAGAGATGAAGACTATCAGCATGTTAATGGCATCTATTTTAACCGGAAGAATTATTTTAAAGGCAGGTGGATAAAGCATGGCGGCTATTCGCCTTTTTACTTGCTGAAAATGATCCGCTATGGTGTTGGGTATTCTGATTTGAATGAGAATATGGATCATCGTTTTATTGTACCTGGCAAAACGGAAGTATGGAAGGACGGTTACATTTTAGAAGAAAACTTAAAAGAAAACGAGATCAGTTTCTGGATAAATAAACATAACCGGTATAGCGACCTGGTAGCTGAGGAAGAGGTTGAACGGATGCTTAAGATACGGGCGCAAACGTTAAAGCCCAATTTTTGGGGATCGCCAGATGAGCGCACAGCCTGGCTGAAACAGCTTTGGTGGAAAATGCCGCTGTATTCCAGACCTTTGATTTATCTCATTTACCGGATGTTTTTTCGTTTGGGAATTCTTGATGGACGCACCGGAGTTATATTTCATTTTCTACAGGCTTTTTGGTTTCGTTTAATAGTAGACATAAAAATTGATGAGATTTTGTTAACAAAAAAGAAAGAATTGCGGCCTCTCCCAAAAGAACATAGTCCTTTAAATTTTGTGATTTGCTTTATTGTGCTTTTTTTATGTTTTTTTTATTTCAACGCGGTGTTTTTTGGCATCACACAATCTGGAGCCAGGCATTATAATGCCTGGATTGCCGATAACCTAAATTATATCAGCGCGCTACGTCATGTATTGCTTAAAAGCAGCGCGCAAATATTAAACTGGATGGGGTTTTCGGTCATCACTAATGACATTGATTTGTTGGTAGCCGGTCGTGGCGTTATCCGGATTGCGTATGATTGCCTTGGCCTTGGTGTGATTAGTTTTTTTGCGGCATTTGTAATATCGTACCCTAAAAATTGGAAATTGAAAACCATTTTTTTAATAAGCGGCATTTTGGGTATCGAGCTATTGAATGTTATACGTTTTATTGTGCTGGCTTTGTTTTGGGATAAACAGCATAATCAGGTTCTTGATCATCACACCATTTTTAATATTTTTATATATTTGGTTATTGCCTTTGTATTGTTTTTTTGGATTAAACGAGATGACAAACTAAAAAAAAATAATGCAACAAACTGATCTGTCGGCTTATAATAACTTTCCCTTTAACCCTGGCGGCAACCCTTTAAAAAGGTTTTTGTGGTTTTATATAAATGCATTATTCTTAAAAACCAGCCTGTTGCCAATAAATGGTTTCAAGGTAATGTTGCTTCGTTTGTTCGGTGCAAAAATTGGTAGTAAAGTAACCATAAAACCAGGCGTAAATGTTAAGTACCCCTGGCACCTCACCATAGGGCATGATACATGGATTGGCGAAAATGTTTGGATTGATTGCCTTGTACCCGTAACAATTGGCAATAATGTTTGTGTGTCGCAAGGAGCTTTATTGCTTACCGGCAATCATAACTATAAAATAAAATCGTTTGATCTGATAACCAGGGAAGTGGTTTTGGAAGATGGTGTGTGGATTGGTGCCCAGGCTATAGTAAATCCGGGAGTTGTAGCAGCTACGCACGCCATGCTTACCAGCGGTTCGGTAGCTAATAAAAACCTGGAAGCTTATTCTATCTACCAGGGAAATCCTGCAACAAAAATCCGTCAACGCATCATAATTTAAAAACCTGTTTCTAAAAAATGCACAACCCGCCAAGTAAATCGCATCAACCCATTCTTGCAGCCCTTTTCATTATCGTAATCATAATGGGCGTCATTTTGTTTTTTATACCACCGGGTCTTTTCCCCGATCCGGCAAATGGCCTGCAGGTGTTGCGATCAATGCATTTAGGTAGTAGTTTTAATACTTTTGTCAGTCCCGATCAGAGTGATATTTCGCAGGATTATACCGAATATATAACCTGGTGGTCGCCGGGACAGTATCTGGTGCCTTATTTCTTTACGCTGATTACAGGAAGTAATATGGGGCATGGCATAGCTATCACCGTTACCATAGCAGAGTTGTTGGGCCTGGCAGGCTTTTATGCATTCTTTAAAAAAATTGGATTTAGCCCGCTTGTATCGGCAATCAGTTTGTTGTTTATTGTAGCTCAACAAGCTTTTATGGTGCCGTTTGTATTTTACAATGGTGGCGAGGTATTGATTTTTGCGTTTGAAGGCTGGTTTTTATATGGTTGTATGAGTATAAACAAAACTGGCTTTAAGCTGATTTTGTTTGTATTACTTTCGGGTTGGATAGGATTTTTCCTGAAATCATCATTTGTATGGGTTTATGCTGCTGGTTTATGCTGCTTATGGATCAGGCTTTCAAAGGTAACTATTGGGGCTTTTGAATGGGTGAAAAATGCACTCTGGATTGGAATACCAGCAGCCTTGTCAATATCAGTTATTTATTTTACCTACCTGTCAAAGGGCCAAAGTCCTGCGTCTAATGCTCACGGAATAAAAATAACAGCTGAAACCTTTACTTTTCCGCTGGCCTCACCTTTGCTTTCGGGCCTTTCTATTGACGACCTTTTGCATGGATTGTTCTTCCATACCGGCAATCCTGTATTTAATCCTATGTGGAGCCTTGTGGTGTTAATATTATTAGCTGTATTGAGTTTGTGGCTTATTTTTAGTATTGTTAAATATATACCCGACAATAATTACCGCTTGTTTGTGGTTGTTTTTTATGTTACAGCCCTATTGTTTTTCGGAGTAGCTTATTTGCGTCAATTATCTATCTCGTACGAAGCCAGGCACTTTCGCGTTATTGGTCTTTTGGTAATGCCGGGTATAGTTTATTTATCGCGTAAATTGAAAGGGGTATTTCGCTTAATCTTTATTTTGGTTTTCAATGTTATTGCCTATACCAGCATATTTTATTTGATAGGTGGATATAAAGCAAATAGCATGGCTGCACGGGGTACAACCGGTATTGCACAGCCCAATGTTGATCAGGTAAGTTTAAATACACTAATGAAGCTTAACAAAGAGAACAAGAATGCTGTGTTTGTTTTTATGAGTAATGACATAGGCCTTGAAATTTTACATAACCGTATTATCACTTTGCCGCCGATAGGGGACGATCTTAAAATTGATGTGGATAATTACAGATACCAGGGTTTTGCCGGGCCATTATATATCGTACTGCCCGAAAGCTACAATGGGCCCAAAGAGAAATTGATAATGAAATCATTTCCTGGTTATGCAGGCTGGCAACTATCAATGCTTAGTCCCAACTACGTGTTATATGAAGCAAAGCTGAAAAGAGGAGTGATTAAATAAATCTGATCAACTACTTGTTAATTTCTTTCCAAAGCAGGTCTTTTAGACCGTCGATATTTTTTTGAGCTACTGATGATATAAAGATTGAAGGAACATCCGCAGGAAGTTCCTTTTTCATTTCTTGCTGAAGCTCATCATCCAGCATGTCTGACTTGGTTACGGCCAACACCCTTGGTTTATGAATCAGTTCGGGATTGTATTCTTTTAATTCGTGCAGTAATATCTGGTATTCTTCGTTTATGGTACGGGTAGTATCTGCCGGAACCATAAATAGCAATACAGAGTTACGCTCAATGTGTCTTAAAAATCTAAATCCTAATCCTTTTCCTTGCGAAGCGCCTTCAATTATACCGGGAATATCAGCCATTACAAATGATTTTCCGCCACGGTATGCCACTATGCCCAGGTTAGGCACAATGGTAGTAAAGGCATAATCAGCAATCTCTGGCTTAGCAGCCGATACCACCGAAAGCAAGGTTGATTTACCGGCATTTGGGAAGCCCACCAAACCAACATCAGCTAATATTTTTAACTCCAGTACGTTCCATTCTTCTTTGCCATCCTCGCCAGGCTGTGCAAAGCGGGGCGTTTGACGGGTAGCAGTTTTAAAGTGCCAGTTACCCAGGCCGCCGCGACCGCCATTGGTTAATATACGGGTTTCGCCATCGGTAGTTATCTCAAATAAAACTTCTCCGGTTTCGGCATTTTTGGCTATGGTACCAAGCGGCACCTCTAAAATTTCGTCGCGCCCGGTTTTGCCTGTTGATAACGAACTTCCTCCAGGATCGCCGTCGCCGGCAATTACGTGTTTGCGGAATTTAAGGTGAAGCAATGTCCAGAGCTGAGCATTGCCTTTTACAATAACATGGCCGCCACGACCGCCATCGCCACCATCCGGTCCTCCGGTTGCTGTGAACTTATCGCGGTGTAAATGGGCAGAACCCGAACCTCCGTGACCAGAGCGGCAGCATATCTTCACATAATCAACAAAATTGGAACCCTGGGACATGTTATAACTCGGAAAGTCCAGAAGAAAGTAAAACCTTCCGGAAGTGAAAAATGTAGGAGAATAAACCGCCGTTTAGCCTGGATGTTTACCGGTTTTAAACTGACTTTTGGTCTACCTCAATAAAATTACCTATTACAGCAGTAATAGTATTAAATATATCGTGAATAGTGCCGATACCATTTATGCTTTTAAATTTCTGCTGATTTTTATAGAAACCCGCCACCGGCGCAGTTTTATCATTATATTCTTTAATGCGTTTGCGGATAACTTCGGGATTGGCATCATCGGGCCTGCCTGAATCTTTTCCTCTCAGCAACAAACGTTGTTCCAGTTCATCATCAGTAACCTCAAGGGCAACCATACCTGATATAGGCGCATTTTTTGTTTCTAATAAAAGATCCAATGCTTCGGCCTGGGCTACGGTACGCGGAAATCCGTCAAAGATGAATCCTTTAGCTTCTTTATTAGCATCCAGCTTATGGCTTATCATTCCAATAACCACTTCATCAGGGACTAATTTGCCTTCATCCATCAATTTCTTTGCCTCTAACCCTAATGCTGTGCCTTGCGAAATTTCGCCGCGTAAAAGATCGCCTGTTGAAAGATGGATTAAGCCATACTTTTCAATAAGTTTTTGCGATTGAGTACCTTTCCCTGCCCCGGGAGGACCAAACAATACCAGGTTTAGCATGCTTTTATCAAATTAAAAGCCTTTCAGTACAACACGGAAAGGCTTATTTAGTCGTGAGTCAGCGTCCTTTCTAGTAATACAAAGGGCAGAAACCCTTCTTATTTGTCAATAAGGACTGTTGACTTGATCCTGTGCACTTGAAGGGAGTCGAACCCCTAACCTTCCCGATTTATAAATCGGGATGCTCTATCCAATTGAGCCATAAAAGTACAATATTACAGTGCACTTGAAGGGAGTCGAACCCCTAACCTCCTGATCCGTAGTCAGGTGCTCTATCCAATTGAGCTACAAGTGCTTTTTTAAACGGACTGCAAAAATAGGAAATTTTTCAATCCGTTATAATTTTTTTTGAAATTTACTTTACAGCCTCAGCTATAGCGCTGAAATCAGGCAGATCTGTTGCCACCTCAAGTACCTCGGCATAAATGATTTGCTGATCCTCGTCAATAACAAAAGCAGCACGTTTTGACACGCCTTTTAGGCCAAAAACAAAGTTTTCGTAAATGGCGCCATACGCGGCTGATACTTCTTTATTAAAATCAGAAAGCAAATCGAACTGGTAGTTATTCTCTTCTTTAAACTTCGCTAATGTAAAAGGCGAATCAACCGAAATACCTAAAATGGTTGCATTTAAGCCATCGTAATAGCCAAAACTATCGCGCATAGTACACAGCTGCGTAGTGCAAGTGCCTGTAAACGCCATCGGGAAAAAATGTAGTACTACTTTTTTTCCTTTAAAATCAGCTAATGATACTTCCTTCAATTCCGAAGAATATAAAGTGAACTGCGGAGCGGCCTGGCCTGGTTGTAATGACATAAATGTAATTTTTTGTAAAAGAAATCATTTAATACGATTTAACAACAAGTGCATTTATTTTTTACATTGTAATGTATCATTATTTCAGCTTTAGCAATTTATCTGCATTGCCATGCGTTATTTTCTCCATATCGGTGTTTGAGAGCGGCATGCTATCCAGGTACGTTCTCCCTGCTTCGTTTGTGCTGAAAGGGTAATCTATAGAAAACATAATATTATCAATACCGAAAGTATCAATAGCTACTTGCAAAGGAGGCAGAGTGAACAATCCGCTGGTGGTGATATACACCTGATCTCGCAGGGTTTGTATGATAGAGCGCTGGTTAACTCCGCCATTATCAATCCCAAACATTTTGTCGCTGCGCACCATCATCATAGGCAGCATTTCGCCCATATGGCCGATGATGAGCTTTAGTTTAGGATATTTATCCAAAGTACCCGATACGATGAGCCGCAAGGTATGCAATGCCGTTTCTGAGTGCCATCCCCAACCGGCTATAGATAAAAATGTTCCGGCCTGTTTAGGTAAATTGCTGTAGTAGGCATCAAAAACTGCTTTGGGCGGTAAACCAGGATGCAGGTAAATAGGCACATCCAGCTGTTCTGCACGCTCAAAAATGGGTGCAAATTTGGCATCATCCAAAAATTCGCCATTGGTGAGGCCGTTAATGAGTGCGCCGCAAAAGCCATAATTTTTTACGGTGCGTTCCAATTCATCGGCAGCGGCATTGGGATTAGTTGTGGGCAAGTGAGCAAAAGCTTTAAACCTGTCGGGATAGGGTGCAATTTGCGATGCTATGGCATCATTATATTCTTTGGCAAATGCAGGGCCGCTTGCAGCATCCAGCAGGTCGGCTCCTTCACCTGCAACAGACAGTACCTGCACGCTAATGCCATTATCGTCCATTGATTTTAGGCGCTCGCCATCAATATCAGCCAGCTTGACGGCCATTTTTTGAATAGCCGGCGATTTGCCTAAATAATGCCTGTCCCTGGCTTCTTTTGGCATATTGTCAATCAGCTCAGGAAAGGTTATGTGTTCTTCGAGTGTTACTACGCGCATAAATATGTTTATTTAGTGAGTAACAAAGATCAGCCTGTTTGGATTGAAAAACATTGATCTGGATCATTAAAATCAAATTTTCGATTTTAACCGGCTTAATGTCTCCTGCGAAATATTGAGATAGTTGGCCACCAGTTTATTGGATAAACGCAGTACCATATGCGGACTTTCTTTTAATAAAAGTTTATACCGTTCAGCGGCATCCTGGGTAGCAAAACTTTGCAAACGTTTAGTATTGTTTACGTAAGCAAACTCCAGGTAATTGCGGTAAAATTTTTCCCACGCAGGTATAACATCAAGCAAACCATAAAAATCATCGCGGGTTATATAAAGCAGTTCGGAGGCTTCAATCGCTTTTGTTATTTCGGTTAGTGGCTCGCCGCTTATAAAAGAAGTTAGCGAGGTTGAAAATGTATTTTCAAAAGCAAATCTGCGGGTAACCTCGGTACCATCAGCCTTTATAAAATATACCCGTAGACAGCCTTTATTTACAAAATACATTCTGCGCGCGGGAGTGCCCAAAACATTAATCATTTCATTCCTTTTTAATGTTAAAGGCTTAAAGTGGGAAAACACTACCTGTAACTGCTCATCATTTATCGCAACTCTGTCTGTTATAAATTTACCTAACTGTTCGTGCATCAAATTAATTTCGAGCACTAAAGATCGTACTAAAAAAATGGTAAGTATTTATCTGGATTAAAAAAACACCGAAAAACTTAAGTTTTCAAAACTAAGTTTAATACCGCTATATGTCATGGTTAGGTACGAAGCAATCTATAAACTTTACAGGGCGAAGAGTAAAGAATGCCAGAATCAGAATTTGCAGGATTAAAGAATGAACAGAATTAAACCACTGCATCTTGAAAATTCTAAAATTCAGTAAATTCCGATTCAGACAAAAGTAGAGATTGCTTTCCCGAAACAAGTTCGGGACAGGCAGTTCCTCGCAATGACGCACTCGTTTTTGAATAGTTCATAATATTCATCTTGTCAGGTTTATCTTATTCTATTTACTATGTCAAACAGAACTGTTTTATCCGTCAAATTAACAAATAAAAACCCTATATATAAGCAAAGCCCCTGATGGGCAGGGGCCTTTGCTAACCAATTATAAACCTAAATTATGAGAAGAGCTGTAGGAGAAGGAGTCGAACCTTCACGAAGTGGTTATTCTTATTGCTAAGAGTTTCCCAGAATCTTCGCCACCGCGACAAGGAGGTGTGTCTGCCAAAAATTTCACCATCCTACATTCTGTTTAGTTTGAGTCTGTAATCTTAAGTCATTATCAAAATCTGGTTAGGAATTCTGGACTTAAGACTACTTACTAAAAACTAGCTGTTGGGGAAGGATTCGAACCTTCACAGAGTGGTTAGCCCGCTTCGGGTTTTCCATGGTCTCCGCCACCGGGACAAGGAGGTGTGTCTGCCTAAAATTTCACCACCCAACAATGTTTTTTATTTTAAAAGAACGGTAAGCTTTTGTCTATTGCTTGATACAAATCTAACAGGACTATCAATTTGTTGCAAATATTTCAATAGAATATTTTTATTTTTATCAGATTTTAATTATTCTTGTATATAAATAAAATTTTTAGAATTTATGTCCCACAGAAAAGCTCAAAATTTAGAAATTGATAATCTGGATATACAGATTTTATCGATATTAATGAAAAATGCTACCACTCCGTACACCGAGATAGCAAAAGAGTTGATCGTTTCCGGCGGAACAATACACGTAAGGATGAAAAAGTTGGAAGAGATGGGCGTGATAAAAGGTGCCAGCCTGGAAGTAGATCCTCAAAAGTTAGGTTATGATATTACGGCCTTTCTGGGGATATTCCTGGAGAAAGGCTCACAATATAATGAGGCCGTAAAACAATTGAAAACGGTTAAAGAAATTGTAGAGCTGCACTATACAACCGGCAGCTACAGTATTTTTGCCAAAATTGTTTGTCACGATACCACCCATTTACGCGAAGTATTAAACGAGCAGATACAAGGTGTAAAGGGTATTCAAAGAACCGAAACCTTTATTTCACTGGAAGAAAGTATAAGGAGGCAGATCACTTTGGAGTAACCTTTACTTAATTATAACCCAATAACCACCTAAATAAAAAAGCATCGTGGAATTTATCACGATGCTTTTTTAATAGTATTACTAAAGTTTCTTTCTGCTTAGTTTCAATACTAAAAACCTTGTCTTTTTGCTATTGATTTACCGTTTACTTATCGCTTATCATTATCGGATTTCCTTTGCCGCTACCCATAATAATAATTTTGGTATTGGGCGATAATGCTATTTCCTTTTGCGCTAAAATACTCTGATACTGTAGCTGTTTATCGGTTAATCCGGTAGAAAGTATTTTTTGATAATCAGCTATGCCCTGTGCCTCTACGCGTTTACGATCAGCTTCCTGACGCTCCTTCTGTAAAACAAACTGCATTTTTTGTGCATCCTGCTCGGCCTGAATTTTTGATTCAATACTGGCGCGTACAGTTGCCGGTAATGATATATTTCTTACCAATATCTGCTGTACCTCTAAACCATTTTTAGCAAAATTTTCGCTAATGGTTTTATTGATCTTGAATTGAAATTCTTCACGCTTGGTTGAATATAAATCAACAGCCTGGTAATTTACCGCATTATCACGAATTGCCGTGCGGGTAACGGGCCGCACAATCTTATCTTCATAATTATCACCTATGTTCTGCAAAATAAAAGGCGCTTTTGAAGGATTTATTTTGTACAGTACAGAAAGATCAATGGTTACTTCCAATCCGTCGGATGATAGCACACGGATAGCGTCGTCCCCTTTTACCTGGCCCTCGCTTTCTTTTGCGCTCATGGTATAGTTTTGGGTTTGTACGCTTAACGTATCAACCTCTACCAAAGGATTAATAAAATGCAGGCCGCTTTCCAGTACCTGATCCTGAACTTTACCGAAAAGTACCTGTACGCCTACATTTCCTCTGTTTATAATTTTAACGGTGGAGAGTGCCAGGCCTAAAATAACAACTAAAATTCCCACTGTACGGGCTATGCCGCTATAGCGGCTGCCGGGTTCGGGCGAGCGTTGGAGTACTATACCTGCAATGAGTATAATAACACCTAAAATTGCAATAAACATGTTGGGTTGGGGTTATGGTTTCTTTTGTGTATTTCTGATTTCCTTAAGGATCCTTACCTTAAGGTACACAAAGATAGCTATAATTAATGCAGCACTTACAACAAGTGGGTACTTTTGCCGCACTATGCCATATTCATACGCACCAATAGCACACAGAATAATACCTACCGTATAAAAGGTATTTAAAAAAAGTTTTAATGCCATTGCTTAGTAAACGTTAAGAGTAGGATCAATTTCTGCGGCCCATGCTAAAATGCCGCCTCTAAGGTTAGTTAAATTGGTAAAGCCATGCTGCTCCAATTGCATTATAGCTGCGGCACTGCGTTTTCCGCTGCGGCACATTACTACAACCGGTTTGGTTTTATCAACTTTTTCTACCTCAATTAAAATACCCCCCAGTGGGATAAGCGTTCCGCCCAGGTTTGACATTTCGTACTCAAAATCTTCCCTAACATCAATCAGTTGAAAATCTTCGCCTTTATCTAATTTTTCTTTTAGTTCCTGTACGCTAATTTCTTTCATGCTCAAATATAATATTTTTCAAAGGTAGAGTTTATCATGCAAATATTTCAGTCCGTTTTTTGTAACAATCAAAGCCTAAGTGCGTTTATATTATGTTTGAAAATTGAAGATAGATATTGATGAAGAAAATCACCCGCTTTTTTTGGTTCTGTTCAGGTGCACACGTCGGCACATTAAAAAAATACCCTTTAGAGCATAATAAATATGTGGGCATTGGGGCAACCATATTTTTCACAGCACTTTTTGCATCGCTATCCGGCGGTTATGCTATGTATTTTGTTTTTAGCGGCAATGATTTCGCTGTATTTTTTGCCATATTTTTTGGCTTGATATGGGGAACCGCCATTTTTAATATGGACCGTTACATCGTATCGAGCATTGATAAGCAGGGAACTACCAACCAGCAGATCTTACAGGCATCGCCACGTATATTATTGGCTATAATGATTGGTATTGTAATATCACGGCCGCTGGAGCTCAAAATATTTGATAAAGAGATCCGTCAGAAATTAAAAACATCATATTTAAAAGGGCAGCATCGTAAAATTGATACCTTGCAAAAAACTTACGGACAAAAATATGAGATGGAGCTTGGCAAAAACCTCGACCTAAAAAAGGAAAAAGACTCGCTCGAAAAAGACATTAACCGTTCGCGCTATGAGCTGAATCAGGAAGTTTTTGGCGATAAAACCAATCAAACATCCGGTATTGTAGGATATGGCACCTATGCCAAACAGAAACAGGACGTATTACAGGAAAAAGAAAACCGCCTAAAAACGGTTACCGACGATGAGGATAAAATGGACCAATATCTGGCTGCCCGTAAAGATTACGAAGGCTTAAACAGTATTCGTCTTTTTAGCGACCATCAACTGGATAGCCTGGCTAATGTAGCCGGTTTTTCTGACCGCAACTGGGCATTGGGGCAATTGTCATACAATGAAAACGGCACCCGCGATCTGGATACCTATTTGGCCGAATCATTTATCAGTTACCTGTTTATTTTGTTTGAATGTTTACCGGTATTTGTAAAACTGATGTCGCCCAAAGGGCCTTATGATGTTGCCGTAGGTAAGTTATCAGAAGCCGATGTGCATTATGCAGAACGGGACAAGGAACGGAACATCACAGTAACGGATAGCGTTTACGATCATCACGTGGGCAGCGAAATTGAGAAACAGAAAAAAATCATCACCACACAATCCGACTACGATCTGGAGCGGCATAGCTATGATTAGCCACATTTAAAAACTTATAAAAAGTGAGGCCTGACTATATTGTTATAGCCGGGTTTCTTTGTCTTTATTTCAAAAATATTATCTTAGCAAACCAACCCCGCAATTGCAAAATGAAATATTTTACCTGTTTATCAGCAGCTGTATTTATTTGCAGCCTGGCACATGCACAACAAATGAACATCCAAAAATTAGCTTACCCCTCAACCAAAAAGGTTGATACCGTTAACACTTATTTCGGCACAGCAGTGCCCGATCCTTACCGCTGGCTGGAAGATGACCGTGCTGACGACACCAAAGAATGGGTAAAGGAAGAAAATAAGGTTACGCAGGATTACCTTTCGCAAATCCCCTATCGTGATGCCCTGCACAAACGCTTGGAGCAACTATGGAACTACGAAAAATATAGCGCCCCGTTTAAAGAAGGTAAATACACCTATTTTTATAAAAACGACGGACTACAAAGCCAATCGGTTTTATGGCGACAGGAAGGTGACGGCACACCCGAGATATTCCTTGATCCTAATAAATTCTCGACAGATGGTACTACTTCGTTGCAGGGAATTGACTTCACTAAGGATGGCAGTATGGCAGCCTACCAGCTATCAGAGGGCGGCAGCGACTGGCGCAAAGTCATCGTCATAAAAACAGCCGATAAAGGCATAGTTGGTGATACTTTGACCGATATAAAATTTAGTGGCATAGCCTGGAAGGGTAACGAGGGATTTTACTATAGTAGTTACGATAAACCCAAAACAGGCTCGCAGTTGTCTGGAATGACGCAATTTCATAAACTATTTTACCACCAGTTAGGAACCGCGCAGCATACCGATAAATTGATATTTGGTGGTGAAGAAACACAACGACGTTATATTGGGGCTTATTTAACCGAGGACGAACGTTTCCTGGTGATCTCTGCGGCCAATACCACTACCGGTAATGAACTGTACCTGCAAGATTTGAGTAAGCCCGATAGCAGGATTATTAAAGTGGTTGATAATTTCGACAATGAGCATAGCGTGCTGGATAATGTGGGCAACAAGTTGTATATCTTAACCAATCTGTATTCGCCCAATTTTAAAATTGTGACGGTGGATGCAGCTGACCCGGCACCAATACATTGGAAAGATCTGATTCCAACCACTACCAATGTTTTATCAGCCTCAACCGGCGGTGGTAAAATTTTTGCCGAATATCTGAAGGATGCCACCTCATTGGTGCTACAATATAATATGGATGGCAAATTAGAGCGCACCATCAATCTGCCTTCGGTTGGATCGGCGGGTGGCTTCGGTACCAAAAAGGACGAAAAGGAAACCTATTATACCTTTACCAATTACGTTTATCCGCCAACTATATTTAAGTATGATATAGCTACAGGGACATCTACTGTTTATAAAAAATCAGGTGTTCAATTTGATCCTGATCTGTACGAAAGCAAGCAGGTATTTTATGCCTCAAAAGATGGCACCAAAATACCGATGATTATTACTTATAAAAAAGGCACCGTATTAAACGGCCATAACCCCACCTTGCTTTATGCCTATGGCGGTTTTGGCATTAGCTTAACACCTGCCTTTAGCACCAGCAATATTATTTTGCTGGAACGTGGCGGCATTTATGCAGTACCCAACCTGCGTGGTGGTGGCGAATACGGCGAAAAATGGCACAAAGCCGGCATAAAAATGAAGAAACAAAATGTGTTCGACGACTTTATTGCAGCAGCCGAATATTTAATTAAACATAAATATACTTCAAAAGATTACCTGGCTATTTCGGGCGGCTCAAACGGCGGCTTGCTGGTAGGTGCCGTAATGACACAAAGACCAGATCTATGTAAAGTTGCCTTACCGGCTGTAGGTGTATTAGATATGCTGCGTTATAACCAGTTTACAGCAGGTGCCGGATGGAGCTATGATTACGGCACAGCCGAAGATTCTAAGGAGATGTTTGACTATCTGTACAAATATTCGCCATATCATGCTTTAAAACCTGCCAGCTACCCCGCTACTATGGTTACCACTGCCGATCATGACGACCGCGTGGTACCTGCACACTCGTTTAAATTTGCTGCCCGCTTACAGGAGTATCAGCAAGGACCAGCTCCGGTAATTATCCGTATTGAAACCAAGGCGGGCCATGGTGCAGGGCAAAGTACCGAACAGGTAATCAGTGGCCAGGTTGATAAATGGGCGTTTATGTTCTGGAATATGGGCATTACTTTTTAACAGCGCCGAAGAATTAAACTTACCAAGTTTTGAAAACTTCGTAAGTTTTTCACCGTTATGTTGTTTTGCCTGATAATTACTATCTTGCCTGCGTAACCAATTCATCCTTCAAAATGAGAAAATTCCTGATAATAATTTCGCTGCTTTTCCCCGTAGCCATATATGCGCAGCATAAAAAAACTGCTCCATCAACTTACGATCTGCTGATTGGTACCTATACCAAAGGTAAAAGTAAGGGTATTTATGTTTATCGCTTTTATGTTCAATCGGGCCACGTGGCTTTTTTAAATGAGATTGACGGGGTCGATAATCCATCATATCTCACCGTATCCGACGATAATAAATTTGTGTATGCTGTTAACGAAATTGGTAAAAACGGCGAGGTAAGTGCGTTTACCTTCGATGCTAAACAAGGCAAGCTGGTTTTCATCAATAAGCAATCATCCGGCGGCGCTGATCCTTGCTATATTTCAGAAGATAAAGATTCCAAAAATGTGTTCATCGCTAATTACAGCAGCGGTACTTTAGCTGTTCTGCCTGTAAAGGCTGATGGATCGCTAGGTGCGCCATCGCAGTTAGTTCAGGATGAGGGCCACGGTGTAAATAAAGACAGGCAGGAAGGCCCGCATGTGCATATTGCTATGTTATCGCCTGATGAAAAGTATCTTTTATACAGTGATTTGGGTACCGATAAGTTAAATATAATGCGTTATCATGCCTCCCATCCACAACCTTTAACACCAGCTTCGCCTGCTTTTGTGAGTGTTAAAGATGGCGAAGGACCACGCCACATCGTGTTTTCGAATGATAAAAAACATGTTTACCTGGTTACTGAAATGGGTTCGGCGGTACATGCTTTTGATTATGACAATGGTAAATTAAAAGAAACCCAATCTGTTACTTTACTTGCCGATGGTTTTAAAGGACAAACCGCAGGTGCAGCCATTCACATTTCTCCGGATGGAAAATTTCTATACGCATCAAACCGTTTGGAAACCAACGAAATCAGCGTATTTGCTATTGATCAGGAAAGCGGTGCATTAACGTTTGTTCAACGCATATCAACTGCCGGTAAAAATCCCCGCGATTTTGCTATCGACCCATCTGGCAGCTTTTTGGTTGTAGCCAACCAGGACAGCGACAGTATTTTTGTTTTCAAGATTGATAAAAACTCAGGCAGAATTTACAGAATTTCAACTGCGATTGAAATAGGCAATCCGGTTTGTTTGAAGTTTACTTCGGCCGAGTAAAACGGACTAAATTATATAAAGACAAAGCCGAAAGCTATAAAAATGCTTTCGGCTTTTTGCTTTCAGCTTAAACAGCTTTTTCCTTGCAGCGTTCTATTACCTCAATATAATAGTTTTCGTAAATGGGTAATATGTTAGTCAAGTCAAATTCTTTGGCGCGGGCAAGGGCGTTTTCTTTAAATTGTTGCAGACGGGCCTCATCTTCTAAAATATAGATCGCTTTTTCGGCCATTCCATCAACATCGCCAACATCTTTCAAAAATCCGGTTACACCATCTACATTCAATTCCGGCAAACCACCGGCATTTGTGCTGATGACAGGCACCTTGCAAGCCATAGCCTCCAAAGCCGCCAAACCAAAACTTTCCGACTCTGATGGCATTAAAAATAGGTCAGATACCGATAATATTTCTTCAATTGCATCCTGCTTGCCCAAAAAGCGCACATTTTCCCAAACATCTAAATCGCGGCATAACTGTTCGCAATAAGAACGCTCACCGCCATCACCCACCATCAACAATTTCGAGGGGATGGTTTTAACCAGCTGAGCAAAAATCTTCACCACATCCTGGGTACGTTTTACCTTGCGGAAGTTAGATGTATGAACAATTATTTTTTCACCAAACGGTGCTATTGCCTTTTTAAAATGATCCTTGGCTTTCAGGTTGAACCGCGTCAGGTCAATAAAGTTAGGGATAACCCTGATGTCGTTTTCTATCTCGAAGAAATTGTAGGTATCGTTACGTAAATGTTCTGATACGGCTGTAACCCCGTCAGACTTATTAATGGAGAAAGTAACCACCGGTTTAAAAGTACGATCGCGACCAACCAGCGTAATATCGGTACCATGCAGCGTGGTAACCACAGGTATATAAATACCATAAGTCAGCAATATTTGCTTAGCCATAAACGCAGCAGAAGCATGCGGTATAGCATAATGCACGTGCAAAACATCCAGTTTTTCAAACCTTACCACATCAACCAAACGGCTTGCAAGTGCAAGCTCATAAGGCGGAAAATCAAACAGCGGATAGTTAGAAACCGATACCTCATGATAAAACAGGTTTTCGGAAAAAAGATCCAAACGGGCAGGCTGATTATAGGTTACAAAATGCACCTGATGTCCGCGGTCGGCAAGGGCTTTGCCCAGTTCTGTTGCAACAACCCCGCTACCACCAAAAGTAGGGTAACAAACTATTCCGATCTTCATTTATAACGATTATTAAAATTGAGAATGAAACTTTAAGGCGTCTCTCACGCGCCCATTTATCCGTTCAGTTTCATCGCTACAAGTTTAACAGCAATTTATGGCAATAGTGTTAAACATATGTAAAATGATTGATGGCTGTTTACAATTTATCAATTTTTACAGTCATCGCAACAGCTTAAACAATAGATACTTACAGGTAAACTATTTAAATTTATTAAATTGCATTGAAATAGTTAGTTTTGAGCATCGCCCTGATGGAAAAAAAAAAGGTATTAATAACCGGTGCCAGTAAAGGTTTAGGCCTGGCCATTTCGAAAAAGTTATCTTCAACTTATGAACTCATATTGCATGCCTCAAAAGAAGAGAGTTTTACCTCTGTTGAGCCAGGCAGCCATCTGCTATGCGCCGATTTTTCGGACCCCGAGCAACTGGCAAACTTCTGCAAGCAACTAAAAAAGCAACACGGCGAAACGCTTTATGCGGTAATTAACAATGCTGGCGTAACTTTTGACAAACCCTTAAATTTTCAACCAGAGCGTGAGATTGACGCCATGCTGAACGTGAACTTACGTGCCCCCATCATGATCTGCAAAACAGCCATGAAGATTTTTGGTCTCTATGGCCGGGGTGTTATCATTAATATAAGTTCTGTAGTTGGCGAAAGCGGTAATGCTTTTCAATCTGTTTATGCAGCAACAAAGGCCGGCATTACGGCTCTTACACGATCATTAGCGCAGGAAGCTGCTGCATTGAATGAAAGTGATCATAACATCAGGGTACTTTGCGTATCGCCGGGCTTTATAGAGACCGATATGACGGCAGGCATTCCCGAAGCTATAAAAGAAAAATATTTGCACATGATACCAGCAAAACGTTTTGGCAGGGTTGATGATATTGCTGATGCTATAGAATTCCTGATATCCGACAAAGCTTCTTATATCAACGGAACAAATATTCATATCAATGGTGGTTTAATATGATAACCGATAGAGCAACCTATTTAGATATTATTCGAAATGGCAACCTGGTGGGAATTGATCCCGAACAAATGTTGCTGCATGGCCCAACAAAAAGGTATGTAGATAAATACCTGTGGCATTCGCCCAATAAAGGTATTGTTACCCGCTATTCGCCAACAGAAAGGGATGTTGAGGATCACTTTGGCATTTTCAGAGGGGTTGACCAGGTAGAGGCTTTTGCACAGGCCAGCACGGTATCATGCGCTACTTTTTTGGAGTGCCGTAAATTAAACTGTACCCCGGCCGAACTAAAGGACATGTTTATCCCGGCCTTTATCAGCATAGGCAATGTAAACTTTTATAATTACCTTGAATATGGCGATACCTTTGTTTGTTTAGGCAATATAACGTTTTTTAAATGGCGGCAAATGGCCTGTAGTGGCCGTATTTACAAAATACCCAGGGGCTTTGATGTTGATGATTATTTTAGTGATTTTACAGAAGAAAGACTATTAAAGTATGATATTAGCAAAGATTTTATCCAGGTAGCCGAACTGTTTGACATCACAGGGCGTGCCATAAAAATTGAACTCTTTAAAAAACCCGAATAACAAAACTACAATGGAAAGACAAGAAATACTTGATGGTTTATTAGAAGTATTAAAAACGATAAGAACAATTGATCCTGCAAGATTGGTTGGCGTTACCGAAGAAACAGACTTTTTAACAGATCTGAGCACACCATCAACTGAGCTGATTAATATTGCTGCAAAGGTGGAGCACAAATTCGATATTGAGTTTGATGATGATGATATTGATCACATGGGTTCAAAAGTAAAAGACATTATCGACCTGATCATAATGGTTAAGGCACGTAGCGAAAACGAATAATTTATGCAGGTAGCAGGACGAAAAGTAGCAGTTGTGGGTATGGGCGGAGCTTTTCCGGCCTGTAAAGATTTAAATGAGTTTGACCATAAGCTGTTTACCAATCAAAGTTTGGTGAGGCAGTGGGATTTAGCGGTTCAATACGAAAAGCAGATCCGCTCAACCGTTTCGGGCTATATTACCGAAGCCGAAATGGGCTTGGAAGCCGTTTGGGCACCTATCACCGAAAAATATCCCGAAACCTATATTGATACTTTGGGAAGGATACCCGATGCCAACCTGTCTACAGCAGATATGGGCAGTATTTGGGCCATGTTGGGTGCGCAGGAAGCCACTAAAATGGCCGGCTGGAGCAAAGCCGAAATTGAATCGGAACAAACTGGTGTGGTGGTAGGATCGGGTGGAGCTGGCAACCAGATACTACGGGTAGCCTGGCATTACTTTTTCCAGATGGGTAAAAAAGCCCGAATTGCCGGTGCCCATACCGTTGATCGCAGTATGTCCTATCGCGAAGCAGCAAATATTTCCTGTCTGCTTAAAACAAAAGGGGTTTGCGAGTCTATTACCTCGGCTTGTGCTACAGGTTTGGGCAATATAGGGCATGCCTATCGTTTAATCAAATTCGGCTTGCAGGATCGTGCCATTGCTGGTGGGGTGGAAGGTACTGCTTTAGAAACCTTTATTGGTTTTGATGGCATGATGATATTGAGCAAAGGCTTTAGTCCGGCCGAAAGCTCAAGGCCGTTTGATATGCATCGTAATGGCTTTGTATGCTCATTTGGCGCAGGTATTGTGGCACTGGAAGAATATGAAATGGCTAAAGCCCGTGGTGCCAATATCATAGGCGTAATTAACGAGTATTTCAATAATTCCGATGGTGACGGTGACATGTTTTATCCATCGTTTGCCGGTCAGCAAAGGCTTTGGAAAGGCTTATTGCCTGATAAGGGCTTGAGACCCGATGTTGTAAAAATGCACGGCACATCAACCCCGGTTGGCGACTCGGTAGAGTTATTGAGCGTAGTGGATGCTTTGGGCGATGAAGGTTATCACATGGCTGCACCAAAATCACAATTTGGTCATATGCTGGGTGGTGCAGGTTCTGTTGAATTGATCACCGCCTTGCTGATGTTGAAAAACCAACAGGTACTGCCTTGTTTAAACTCCGAAACATTGAATCCGGAGCTGGAAGGCTTCCAGAAAAATGCAAACTGGCATGGGCCCGATAAACCTTTAGCTGCATACCGGCACCTGGTTCCGCAAAAGGCATTTGCCAAAGAAATTAACCGCGTGGCTTGCTTAAACTACGGCTTTGGCGGCACCAATAGTGCTATGCTGGTTTCAAGAGACATTTAAATGATTGATAATAAAGATAAAATAGCAGTAATTTTTGGCGTAAGGAACGAAAGCTCCATCGCCTATGATATTGCTGTAAAACTGCACCAGTCTGGTTGCAAGGTGGCTTTGAGCTATGTTGCAGATACTAAAGACGAGGTGCTGCACCTGATGCAGAAGAATGGCATGGATGCTCGCCTTTCTGCCGAAGTTGATGTGCGCAACGAGCTGGAAATAACAGCCTTTATGCAACTGGTTTATAACGAAGCCGGTCCTATCAACTATGTGTTGCATGGCGTAGCTTTTGGCACCCAATCGGTAATGTGTTACAGCTTGCCCGGTAGCGATGAACCGGCACCATCTTATATCGATATTCCGTTTGAGGATCTGATGGATTCTTTTAACATTAGCGCTTATTCCTTATTGCGCATTAGCAGGGTGGCTAAACCCTTGCTGGCAAAAAATGCATCTATATTAACGCTTACCTATAATGCTTCACAAAGAGTGTTTCCGGGTTATGCGGGGATGGCCATTAACAAAGCCGCACTGGAAAATATTATGCTTTACCTGGCCAGTGATTTTAGGGGCTCGGGTGTTAGGGTGAATGCCATATCTGCCGGACTGGTGATGACTACCTCATCGGGTGGCATTTTGGGTGTGCGCAAGCTGCGTAAAATAGGCAAGTTTACCGCACCGCTGGGCAATATTGTTGCCAGCGATGTGGGCGATACGGCACTTTACTACTTTTCAGATCTATCTAAAAAAGTAACCGGCAATATTCACTTTGTTGATGGTGGCTTTAACATTATGGGATTAGGCGTTGATGGAGAATGAAATTTTAAAATCGCTGGATGAACTGGTTGCGGCCACCAATTGTACCGTAGGCAACGACCTGGTGTTTATTCCCGATTTTAAAGCTTCGTTTAATGAGCTGTTCAAAAACAAGGTTTATACTCTGGCCGAAATGGCCTATTGTGATCAGTTTGAAAACCCCATACTGCACTATGCATCCACCTGGGCAGCAAAGGAAGCCGTTTACAAAGCCATTAAGCAGCTAGATCCATCAACCCTTGGCTGGAAAAAGATCGAGATCGTCCGCCAAAAAGCCGGAGGCAGGCCGCAGGTTATCATCCACCAAAATCCCGGCGGGTTAAAAATCAGTTTAACCATCTCGCACGATGGTGATTATGCCTGGGCCATCGCTTTAATACCGTCTGAACCAGGATTTATTTGATTTGAAGATTATTTGATGAACAAGGCCAAAATCCTGAAAATCCTTTATTCCTAAAAATCATAGTCCAGACAAAAGTAAAATTGTCTGAACCAGGATTTATTTGATTTGAAGATTATTTGATGAACGAGGCCAAAATCCTGAAAATCCATTATTCTTAAAAATCATAGTTCAGACAAAAGCAAAATTGTCTGAACCAGGATTTATTTGATTTGAAGATTATTTGATGAACGAGGCCAAAATCCTGAAAATCCATTATTCTTAAAAATCATAGTTCAGACAAAAGCAAAATTGTCTGAACCAGGATTTATTTGATTTGAAGATTATTTGATGAACGAGGCCAAAATCCTGAAAATCCATTATTCTTAAAAATCATAGTTCAGACAAAAAAACTAAATTTAACGCCTTACAACCGCCCTGTTTAAATGACCGACCACTACTTCGAAAATCAGCTGGTAAAACTCCATTACTACCAATTTGGCAATGGGCCGCAAGCTATGCTGTGCTTTCACGGTTACGGCATGCATGGCAAACAATTTAAGCTGTTAGAAACCACGCTTGGCGAAAAATATACTTTTTATGGGTTCGATCTTTTCTACCATAAAGAAACCAAACTGCATGATCAAAGCCTTGCTACAGTAAAAAAGGGAATCAGTAAGGCAGAGCTGGCTGCTTTAATTACTGATTTTTGCGATCATAAGGGGATTGGCCGTTTCTCGATTATTGGTTATTCTATGGGCACGCATTATGCCACCGCAATAGCTGAGGAACTATCCCCAAGGATTGATGAATACATAGTGGCTGCGCCATCGTGTTTAAACCCGGGTGCGCTCATTACTTTTTTCAGCAAAAGCAAAACGGGCAATAAAATATTGCAGAAACTGGCACTGCACGAAAAATTCCTGCTCCGCACATTGAAACTATTTAAACGGGTAAAGGCAATTGATAACGAAGCCTACCAAATACTGTTCAATGAGATTGCGACCACCGAATTGCGCTTTAATTTTTATGCCTGCTTCACCTATCTTCGGTTTTTGGAAACTGATGAAGAACGATTATCCCAAGCACTCACGCAGCAAAACATCAAAAGCATTTTTATATTTGGTAAAAAAGATAAAACATTCCCGCCCACTATTGGCAGCGCATTTATTGCCCGGCTAAAACAGGCTGAGGTAATTATACTAAATGAAGGGCACGAGATGATTAAAAAAGATTTTGTTACCCAATTAAGTGGTTTACTGTTATGATTATTAAGGCAAAACCGGTTCCTTTTATCTTCATCAAATGGGGATCATTGTTTCTCATCTGGTTTTTCAGGCGGCGCTTTAATAAAATGGTGCTGAATGATATCGACATTAAGCCTGGTCACTCGTACCTGCTCATGAGTAATCATTTTGGGTTTTTGGATGGATTTTTTGCTTATTACCTGTGCTTTAAATACCTCGGCAAAAAGCAACAAATCAAGGGTATTTATGCCATGTCGGTAAAAAAACAGATGGAAAGAAACTGGTTCCTGAAATACTTTGGTTCTTTTTCTGTTGAACCCGGCAAACGTTCTGTAGGCGAAAGTCTGGATTATGCCGCCGAAGTTTTAAATACACCCGGCAATATTTTGATTTATTATCCGCAAGGGAATTTGGAATCGAGCCACATACGTCATATTGAGTTTAAGGATGGTATTTATGAAATCATCACCCGCGCTACCGGCAACTGCCAGCTGATTTGGAGCAGCGTATTGTTAGAATACTTTGAAAGTACCAAACCATCAGCCTATATGACCCTGCTGGATTGCGGCACCAACCATCATTTCGACTTTGACACCCTAAAGCAAAACATAAATCAACACCATCAGCAAGCAATGAAAAAGCTGGTGAGGTTTACGGTGGAGTGATTCCAGCGTCATTGCAATGACGTGGTGGAGATCAATTAGAAAATAAGCTACGCCCCAGTTGGTGTTGTCGCCGACAGGTAACGTAAAGCCTGTATGGAGCATAAGCCCTACGGTTTGTTGGTAACAATACCAATAAAGGCAAGAGCGCAGAAGATGTTTCACTCCGTTACCCATGACAAATGGAGAATATGTTATTTAAAATACGCTGCATACTCTGCAGGTATAGCGTTGATGGGTTTTATTTCGATTTGTTTGTAGTAAACTTCGGCTGCTTCACTTTGAATTTGAATTTTACCTTCAACCAGTGGCTTGGCTTCATTACCAACCATGTAACGGCTGTTTGATAGCGCCATAACTACTTTGCCATTTACAATGCGGATACTTTTATCACCATAAGTAATCAACTCAATATCGTTCCAGCCGTTTTTATTTTCCGCATCTTCGCCGGCGTGGCAAAAATTACCATTGCCGGTACCCGAACCAAAGGCCATCAGGGTGCCGTTTTTATCAAAGTAATAGTTGTTACCGTCTTTCCTGGCTTTTATATCTGACCGTGAACTGGCTTGCGACCAATAATCGCCCATGCCTTTTTCAGTAACCTGGAACTCTTGCGATAGCATCCAGGTGCGCCAGTATTCAACGCCGCAAGGGCCCTGCGAATGATATAATACGCCCGAATCTTTATCTTCATTTAAACGGGGCGAATATTTGTTTTCACCCCATTTCATTTTTAACTTTAAATCGTAGTTTTTAAAGCTTTCTTTGGTGAATACACAACCGTAAATGTCGCCATCAATTTTTAGTACCGGTTCACCATCCATCATTGTTACAGAAAACACATGATCTTTGTTGATATTGTAGCCAATTGGTTTAATATCATTTCCACTGCTATCTTTCGGCGCTGCACCTTTGTATCCTTCATGAAATTTAAAACTCTGGTAAATTTCCCATTTGGATAAGGTTTTATCCAGCAAGGGCGTCCATTCATTTTTGGGTTGAAAGGAAGTACACATCAAGAAGATTAATGCAATAAAAGCAGTTGTAAATAAAGATTTCATAAGTACTAATTTCAACAATTTAAATGGGTAGCAATGGTAACAAAGCCGCTAAATGATTACTAATAATAAAGTTAGCTCAATACATGTGGAAGATCTGTATGGTGAAGAAAATGTTCCGCTCCGTTCAATAGGTCAAAAGAGGGTATTAACAACATTTAACACTATTAACAAGTGTTAGTATTTGTTAAAAGTGTTAAGTATTTGTTGAAGCTCACCGCGCGAAGAAGATGCTTCACTTTGTTACCCACGACAAAAGGCAAAAGCATTTCCTCTATCTTGCACCAGCCTTAAATATTCTGAAGATTCTCTAATTCTGAAAATTCCGGTTCAGACAAAAGAGGGGGTATTAACAACACTTAACACTATTAACAGGTGTTAGGTGTTGTTAATAGTGTTAAGTATTTATTGAAACTTACTTAGTTAACCTAAGCCCCAACCCTGCATCATTATTCAGCACCCATTTGCCGTCCCTAAATTCGGGTAACAAATACGGGTTATTGCTGGTTAAAAACGGACCGTCCAGATCGGCCCAGTCGCATTGGGGGGCAAGGGCGGCAGCGGCAAGGGTAGCGCAGCTGGTTTCGCTCATGCAGCCTATCATCACCTTTAAATTTAGCGCTCTTGCTTTCAGTATCATTTGGTGCGCCTCATGCATCCCTGCCGATTTCATCAGCTTTATATTGATGCCATGATACACACCTTCGGCTTTTGCCACGTCGGGCAATCGCTGTACCGATTCATCGCCAATAATAGGTATGGGGCTGCGTTCGGTAAGCCAGGCGTTACTATCGGGGTCGGTTTTTAACATGGGTTGCTCAATCAGTAAAACGCCCTGTTCATGCAGCCAGTGGGTCATATCCAGGCTTTGCTGCAAATCTGTCCAGCCCTGGTTGGCATCAACAAAAAGCGGCAAATCAGTTACCGAGCGGATGGTTTTTATCAGGTCTTGATCGCTATCACGACCCAATTTTACTTTTATAATTTTGCAATCGGGGTTTTCCTTAACCTTTTGGATAATTACTTCGGGCGTATCAATACCAATAGTAAAGCTGGTTAAAGGCATCTTGGCCGGGTTGCTGCCCAATATTTGCCAGCAGGGCTTTTGTTGCAGCTTACCTTCTAAATCGTGCAAGGCAATGTCAATACCGGCTTTAATAGCAGGGTTGCCGGGTGCAAGGTTATCCAGGTAAGCAATAATTTCATCAAAATTAAAAGGGTATTTAAACTGGCCGGCATCAACCTTATTTAAAAAAGCGGTAGCGCTTTCATAGCTTTCGCCCATGTAGGGCACCATTGATGCTTCGCCATAACCGGTATAGCCCTCATGTTCAATTTGAATGAGCATTACAGGTGTTGAGGTACGCGAAAACTTGGCGATAGTGAAGGTATGCCGCAGCAGTAGTTCGAAAGGGTGGAAAGTCAGTATCATGTTAAATTCAAAGCTAAAATTTTCTGGCCGGATTTGATGCTTATCTTTGCGCCCATGCCCGAACAAATTTATAACCCGTTTACCGCTTTTAACTTTAGCAACCGTAACTGCTTTTTAACCGGACAAACCCTTAGCACCGAAGAAGAAAAGATACAGGTTTTTCCGCAATGGTTAATGAGCCTGTACGGGTTGGAAGATAAGCCCTTTAAAATGCTTGACGAAAGCATGGCTACCTATAAAGACATTAAAATACCCTGTTCGGCAGCAATTAACGAGGCCTACCTGGAGCCTTTAGAGGCAGAAGTTGCAGCCGCTTTTGAAATTGGCTACGATGCCATAAAAGAGCTGGATGAACTAAGGCTGTTTCAATGGGCCGGCAAACTGCTTTACGGAATTATATTTAACGAGATACAAAGCGGCATTAAATTACAGCATTCGCAGGGCGAGGAGTTTAATATTTCGCAATCTATTATACATAAGTTCACCAACCTGCATTTAATGCTACAAGGCCTTAATTTGCCCATCATACTGGAAGATTTTAAGCCCTACAGCATATTTTTATTTAAGGTTGATAACAACCCCGAAGAGTTTGGCTATCGCGATGAGATTAATACGCTTACCTTCTCACTGCGGATAAAAGATTTTGGTTTAATTATGTGCCTGCAGGATAATGGTGCCAATAAGCATTATCACCAGGAGATACAGCAAAAAATTGAGCACCAAACGCTGCACCCCATACAGTTTGAAGAGTTTTGTGGCAGGGTGTTTTACTCAGCCTACCTGTTTAACCGCCTGCCCGAGTATCATATTTTGCCTGTGGGCGATGATATTTACATAGAGGCTATGCCACTACGCGGTATGAGCAGCAAGCCATTATTTGACCACTGGGTTAATAAAATTTATGGCCAGGTGCTGGAAAGCTTCTGGAAAAACTGGGGATTCCTGCTGCTGGAAATCATCAAAAACCCCGAGAAACCGATGAGCTTTTTATTTAAACCCGATGGCAGCCTGCTTAATGCAGCAGAGATTGAACTCCCTCGGTAATTTGTTCTATAAAGCCATGTACAACATGGGGCATCAGCACAATGGTTATCAGCAGGCCGCTTAGTGCACCAAACATGTGCGCATCGTGGTTAATGTTATCGCGCGAATGTTTGGAAGCGTAACTACAATAAACAAGGTACAACGCGCCAAAAATAACTGCTGGTATACCAATTGGTATAAACATCATGTACATTTTATCTATAGGATGAAATAAAATAGCACTGAATACTACGGCACTAACCGCCCCTGACGCACCCAGGCTATGGTACCAATCATCGTTGCGATGTTTATAAACAGTTGGCAGGTCGCTTAATATTAAGCTCACAAAGTATAGTAAGCCAAATTGCCAATGTCCAAGTTCCCTTTCTAAATTAAAAGCGAAAAAGGTATAGGAAAACATGTTAAAAAACAGGTGCATCCAATCATTATGGATCAGTCCGCTTGTAATCAGCGTATAAATACGATGCCTGCGTGATACGCTATAAGGGTGAAGTATTAAATTGGCATACAAATTATCATTTGAAAATGCCATTACAGAGGTAAGTATCGTTATTGCAAATATGAATGATGCAACAGGCGCATAAATTAAATATGATGATATGGATGAGTCCATTAGTTATTTATTATTTAAGATCGAGTTTAATATCAGTAAGAAGCCTGCCCACAGGGTAACGCAGGTAAGTTTTTTCAAAATAGGGCGAATTGCGGTAAACAAAGTTTAACTGTGCAGCCGCGCTGTTAGCTAGCTTTGGATTGTCTGATTTTTCTTTATCCAGCTTTTTTCTCAGGTCGGGATTGTCTTTTAGCAATTGGGCGGCAACATCCTCAAACACATAGTCAGAAAAATATTCTTTCTCGCCTAAAACCGAGTCGAAAAAGTTCCAGGCAAAAAAGGAATCAACGCCTTGCGGCTCCAAGGTTTCAACAATGTAGCGATTAAGCGACTGGTTGGTATAAACCACATAATCGCCGGCGTAAAATTTTACTTTAGTATCAACCGGGTTCAACTTAACATCACTGTGCAGGTAATGCCCTTCATAGGGCCGGGGTGATGTTTTGTAATCGCCAATGTAATACATCTGCAAATTGAGCGTGGTATCATGTTCTAAGCGGTGCATTTTCACATTATTTAACTTAAAAAGCTCAATTACCTTTCCCCATGCCTGTGGTATAACGTAGGCCAATGGTTTTTCAACTGTTTCGGTAGCTTTATAGTTATCGTAATATTTGATGGTTTTGGTATACGGTTTATCCCTGTCGTAATATAAACGAGGCAATCCGCTTACTTCGCTTGTTTTATGCCCCGCGGTATAGCCTTTAAAGATCAGGGTGTCTACATGATCCTTATCCACATCCCAGTTAAGCGCAAAGGTTGTCTGTTTTTCAACCTGTTCATCAGCCCTGTGCTTAAGCTCGCCTATTAAAACGGCATCACGTTCATTAATATCAATCAAGCCCTGCATAAAATCATAAGTAGCATAAACACGTTTGTCAAAAGGCTTTAACATGTGTGTTTCGGTAATATAGCTGATAATGTTATGCTGTGAAGTGTACCCGGTAGCAAAACGCGGGGTTTCTAAAAAGCTAACGATACCCGAATCAGGACTTGTTTCTTCGCTTTCAACATAAGGGGTCATTTCATAGCCACTTTTTTTCATGTGTGTATACATGTACGGGGATAGCGTTTTTGAAGTATAATTGGCCAGTATCGGGTTTTGCTTGTCCTTTTGGGTCTCAATCAGCGTCATTACGTACTGATAATCGGCACCATCGCTGGTATGATTATCCAAAAATATTTCAGGATTCCATGTATTTAAAATACGCTCAAAAGCGAGTGCATTTTTACTGTCTGCCTTAATAAAATCGCGATTAAGGTCAAGGTTTCGGTAATTGCCTCTAAAGCCGTAAGCCCTTGGTCCATTTTGGTTAATGCGGCTAAGTCCGCGGTTTAAGCATCCGTCAATATTATAAACAGCTATAAAGCAAAGCACTACATTTTTGGGCAGCGCGTTTTTCTTCAGCAAATCGCGGGTAAGCATCATGCTGGCATCAATACCTTCGGGCTCGCCGGGATGAATACCATTGTTGATCAACAATACTCTTTTGTTTTGCTTTTTGATAAGCGATGGATCGAAAACCTTATCGCGCGATAAAACAACCAGCGTAAGTGGTTTGCCCACATCGGTTGTGCCGTAGTTCAGCAGCTTCATTTGCGGATAATGGTGGGCCAGCTCTTCATAATAGGTAATTACCTCGTTATAGGTAGCCGTATAATTTTTGTCCTTACTTAATTCAAATGGGGTAAGTTGTGCCTTAGCATGCAAAAAAGCTATGCTGATGATGGCTGCAAATAAAATCTTCTTCATTAAAAAGCTTTTGGCAAATATAAATATGGAAGTGTAATAACAAAGGAGATTAAAAATTACCTGTTGTAATTTGTTCCTGTAATTTTTTAGGAAGGCTTTTTAGAATCAGATCATAGGAATGATCGATCATATCATGCAACTGTTTGATGGTTAGCGTGCCATCCAGGTAAACGGTGTTCCACAGCTTTTTATTCATATGGTAGCCGGGTATTACTTCGGTATGTTGTTCGCGCAGCTCAATGGCCAGCTCCGGATCGCATTTTACATTAAACCGGTTACCCTGGCTAATGCTACAAAGTAAAAATATCTTTTCGCCTACTTTAAACACAAGCGTATCCTCGCCAAATGGTAAACCTTCGGTAACACCCGGTTTTAGCAGGCAGTAATCGCGCAGTTCCTCAATATTCAATTTATTAATTGAAAGTTCTGATTATCTTATTGTAGGCAACAGTATTGCCAAAATAATATTTGAAACCAATGGTTATTTGCCTGTATTGGTCGGACGAATCATTTTTGAATTTAGATGATGGGTCATTATAGCCATCCAAACCTTCGCCGTAAACAAAACTATGTACATAGCCCAAATCAATAGCAAAGGCGGGTTGATTATAATCGTCAAATATTTTAAACTCATAACCAAACCTTAGCGGTATGGTTGGACTTATACTATTATTCGAACCCGGAAAAACATAAGTTAACGGCCCGTTTGCGGCAATAACATTGGTGCGTTGTACTTTATTGTTGTTAATTACAATACCGAATCCGGTACCGGCATAAAAGTTTTTTATGGCATTTAAAATCCAGCTGCCTTCGTAATCAATACCTGCACCCAGCTGCACATCAGCATGAACAATAAGGGCGTAAAAGTTATTACTGTATTTACGGCCATACGGATCCAGATTTTGAGTAAGCCCACCTCCGGATAGCTGCCCAACCTGAAACTCGGCAGTTATGGGCAAATAAGGATTGTAGTTATAAACATAGTTGAGATTTGCACCTACGTGACTGTATTGTTTGGTAATGTTAGTGTATCCGCGTTCGTAACTTACGTCTGCACCCCAACCCCATTCATAATAGTTATAGCCACTCTGTGCTTTTACGGAAAATGCTGCAAGCAGTGCAACAATAAATAAATAATACTTTTTCAACGCTAAATGTTAATCAATATTTACAAATTTGGGGCCTGTTCAAAAATAGAAAAATAATCGTTATAAATCTCTGTTATGAATGTTAAATCACCGTTTAATTTTACTGTTGCCGACAGATTTTTAAAGTACGTAACCATCGATACACAATCTGATCCGGCCTCTGATACTGTACCCTCAACCGCAAAGCAAAAAGATTTGGGCAAGCTGTTAGTAGCAGAGCTTCAATCCATTGGCATTACAGATGCTCATTTGGACGAATACGGGTACTTATACGCAACAATACCGGCAAATGTTGGGAAAAGTGTTCCGGTAATTTGTTTTTGCTCGCACATGGATACTGCACCTGATTGCAGTGGCGCAGATGTAAAGCCCATTGTACACAAAAATTACCAGGGCAGTGATATTATTTTACCCGATGATAATACACAAATAATAAGGTTAAGTGAACATGCCGACCTCAAAAATCAGATCGGTAACGATATTATAACGGCAAGTGGTACAACGCTGCTTGGTGCCGATAATAAAGCCGGCGTAGCCGAAATTATGGATGCCTGCTATCAGTTGGTTAATCACCCCGAAATAAAACATGGTATCATAAGAATATTGTTTACACCCGATGAAGAGATTGGCCGTGGTGTGGATAAGGTTGATATAAAAAAACTTGGCGCATTTGCAGGGTATACCATGGATGGCGAGAGTGCCGGCAATATGGAAAACGAAACATTTTCGGCAGATGGCGCCAGGCTTATTATAAAGGGTGTTAGTTCACATCCGGGTTTTGCAAAAGGTAAGATGGAAAGCGCCATAAAAATTGCTGGGCAAATTATTGCCGCATTGCCTGTCAGCCTTTCGCCCGAAGAGACAGATGGTATGGAAGGTTTTGTGCACCCGGTTGGCATAGCGGGCCATGTGGAAACAGCAAGTATTGACTTTATTATCAGGGATTTTGATGATACCAAATTAAATGAGCACGCTGATGTTATAAAACAGGTGGCCGATAATGTATTAAAGCATTTCCCTGGCTCAACCTATCAACTACAGGTAAAGCCTCAATACCGCAACATGAAAAGTGTATTGGATAATCACCCGCAAATTGTTGAATATGGTATGGAGGCGATGAAACGTGCAGGACTTAATGCCAAACTGTGCAGTATACGTGGTGGTACAGATGGTTCGCGACTTTCGTTTATGGGTCTGCCATGCCCTAATATTTTTGCCGGTGAACATGCTTTTCACAGTAAGCAAGAGTGGGTATCCATTCAGGATATGCAAAAGGCTGTAGAAACTATTTTGCATTTATGCACGATTTGGGAAGAACGCAGTTAACCCCTGTAACAATTTTATGAGTAATGGCTTATCTGCCATGAACTTAGTAGATTTAGAAATATAAGACTTCCCTTTATTTTATAAATCTGATGAAAAAACTGCTCATTTTACTTTTATTACAGATTGGCGTTGCCAACATAATGCACGCACAGGATAAGCACTGGCACTATTTATTTGATGGAAAATCAATAAATGAATTACGCGGATATCAGATGGATACCTTTCCGGATGCCTGGAAAGTAGAAGATGGTGCTCTGGTTGCCCAAACCAATGTTCCTAATGTAGACCTGGTAACAAAAGACACTTATACCAATTTTGACCTGACACTTGAATGGGCGATGTCAAAAGCAGGGAACAGTGGCATTTTTTACAACGTGCAGGAAAAAACAACCCACGAGTCAGGTAACGGAAACAGCCCCAACTGGTTAGATAATTTTGAATTTCAGTTGCTGGATGATATTGATTTTAATGACCATGAGCCCAGGCGTTCTGCCGGTTCGCTTTACGACCTGATCACCCCGCAAAACAAACACCTGAAACCGGTTGGCGAGTATAACACAGCCCGGTTACTGGTTAATCACGGACATGTGGAACAATGGGTTAATGGCGTAAAAGTAGTTGAATATGAGCTGGGGTCAGCGGAGCTTAATGAACTGATTAGCAAAAGCAAGTACAGGAATAACCCTAATTTTGCCAAATCAACCAGCGGCCATATTATGTTTCAACATCACGGGCAAAAGGTTTGGCTTAGAAACATAAAAATTAAGCGCTTATCATAAAAGATGGCTTTATATCGGGCAGGCTTGCTTGCCCGATATAAAGCCATCTCTTCTTATTTCTCTGCCAACAAATCATCCGTTAGTTTAGTAAACTCGTCAATAAACTGGGTATAGTATTCACCGGTGCCCGGTCCGCTAAAGCCGGTATGTATTTTTCGTACATCGCCCTTTTTATCGATAATAATGGTGGTAGGGAAGCCTTTAAAATCGGCCAGCATGGGCAGGCTTTTCTGCGGATCATCTTTGCCCGGTGTATAGCCGGTTATTAGTAAAGGATAGGGCACATTAAAATGATCTTTTAACTGCTCCAACGTTTTTTGTGATTTTGCAAAATCAGTAGTACGCTCATAAGCCAGGCCTATTACCTCAACGCCTTTATCATGATATTTTGGATAATAGCTGCCCACCAGGTAATTGGTTTCGTCCATACAATTTGGGCACCATGAGCCTAATATCTGTACAATAACCACTTTGTTTTTAAAACGGCTGTCGCTCAGCGAAACGGTATTGCCATTAATATCTTTAAAACTAAAGTCAATTTTTTTATAACCCGGTTTTAATGCGGTAAGCGAATAAGCATCGGGTAATTTGGCGTTGGCATCTTTAACTGCCGTCCAGGTATCATGGCCGCTTAGGCCCGAATAAAATTCACCTTCTGTTATTGTTTTATCGTCATTAATTTTTGCAGTAAAGAAAAAGGCGTGACCGCCATCAAAGCAGGAAAGATATAAATGATTGCCCAGCACAGTTCCCTGTAAAAACCGGTAATCGCCGGTAGTGCTTAAAAACGTGCCTGTCAGTGCAGATCCGGTTTGTTTAAACTCGCCAACCAGTTCGTCTTTGCCCGGCGTACCTTCGCCAAAGGTTGCTGCCCACCGGCCGCTTATATCAAATGAAGCTTTTTGCTCGTCTTTAAAAAATCTCCAGCTTGTATTTGGTGTGGCAGTAAATGCCACCTGCGAATCCTTGTTGCCTAAATGCCTTATCCAGAAGCCTTTTAATCCATCGGCATTCAATTTTAGCTTAAATTCCGAATCGAATAAAGGCATGCGAATAAAAACAGAATCGCCAATGGTTTTTACTTCAGGCACCTTAATCCGCTCCGAGCCGTTTAACACGGTTAATTGTTGATGGCCATTGGTATCAGCAACTTCAAAATTAAACGGCACCTGGTTGCCCGACGAGTTTGTTAAAGCACCGCGCCAAATGCCCGTTTGAAGCTTATTTTGTGCCAAAACCATCCCCGAAAGGGAAATCACAAATAAAATTGATAGGATAAGTCGTTTATTTATTAACATATCCAAACGTATCAATTTTTTATTAATTATTTAAGCACCTCTCTCGAAATTACAATTCGCTGAATTTCTGATGTGCCTTCATAAATCTGGGTGATTTTAGCATCGCGCATCAGGCGTTCCACATGGTATTCTTTTACAAATCCATAACCGCCATGTATTTGTACGGCCTCAACAGTAACCCGCATGGCTACTTCTGATGCATACAGCTTTGCCATAGAGCTGGCCTGTGCATAAGGTAATCCTTTATCTTTAAGCCAGGCAGCTTTTAAGCATAATAGGCGTGCGGCTTCAATTTCGGTAGCCATATCTGCCAGTTTAAACTGTGTGGCTTGCAAATCGGCAATGGTTTTGCCAAATGCCTTGCGTTCTTTAGCATATTGAACTGCCAATTCATAAGCGCCTGATGCTATCCCCAAAGCCTGTGAGGCAATGCCGATGCGCCCACCCTCGAGTGTCGACATGGCAAATTTAAACCCGAAGCCTTCATCGCCAATGCGATTTTCTTTGGGCACTTTAACATCAGTAAACATTAATGAGTGTGTATCAGAACCCCTTATGCCCATTTTATTCTCTTTGGCGCCAATGGTAAAGCCGGGCATGCCCCGTTCAACAATTAGCGCATTAATGCCGTTATGTCTTTTGGAAGCGTCAGTTTGGGCAATAACAATATAGGTTGATGCCGAACTGCCATTGGTGATCCAGTTTTTAACCCCATTTAGCAGGTAATGATCGCCCATATCAATGGCGGTAGTTTTTTGCGAGGTGGCATCAGAGCCAGCTTCTGGTTCTGACAAACAAAAAGCACCTATTTTTTCACCCTTAGCCAATGGTATCAGGTATTTCTGTTTTTGTGCTTCGGTGCCGTATTTTTCGAGCCCGAAACAAACGAGCGAGTTGTTTACCGATACAACAACCGATGCTGATGCGTCAACTTTCGATAATTCTTCCATCACCAGCACATACGAAATAGTATCCATGCCGCTGCCGCCGTGTGCCTCGGGTACCATCATCCCCATGAAACCGAGCTCGCCAAGTTTTTTTATTTGCTCGGCCGGAAATTTCTGATGCTCGTCTCTTTCAATTACACCGGGCTTAAGTTCTGTTTGGGCAAACTCACGTGCTGCCTCCCGTATCATTAATTGCTCTTCGGTAAATTCAAAATACATAAGGTATGAAATTTAAAATCAAAAATAATATTATGCATGCATAGTAAAAAATTTAAGCAAAAAAAAGAGAGCTCTTTTGAAGCTCCCTTTCCCCTAATTAATTTAAACTATTGATTAAACCCAAAACAAAGAACAAATCAATCTCAGCTTGGGCGTCTGAGAATTCAAAAACAATTTTTTTTCATAGGTAGATGCTTTTTCATTTTTCACAGATATTATGCAGGGCTGCTAAATTAACAACAAATGTCAAGCCACAATTGCTGTTTTGCTGTCAATACAATGCAAGCAGTAGTAAAATAAGCTTAAATGATTAATTTTTTGCTTATCAATCAATTCGCTTAAAATAACTACTTTTAGCATAGCGGTGCGCTATACTTTTGATAAAAATGAACTGTTTTTAGTTTCTTATTGGTTGGTTTTTAGACAATTAAGTTGATTTTTAGCTTGAAAAAGGGATTTTTGCCGGTAAAAGCATATCCATTATGTAAAATAGTCTAAAAACCGCGCCAGAGGTATATTAAAGTTGGTTTAACTTTCGATAAAAGCATATTTATCTTTAAACGAAAAAAATAGAAAAAAATGAGGACTAATGTTCTCCAAACAAAAAAAAGTGACTGGTTTTAAAAAACTTGTCTGATATTTCGTACATGTGTTGTATTTTATTGGCTACATTAAAAATTTATTAATGACTAAAAAAACATTTATTCAAGCAATTTTGGCTCCAGCCTTTGGCATAACGTTGTTATTAGGTGCCTGTAAAGATCAATCGGCTAAGTATGCTGAAAATGATATTATCTTCAAAGATCTGGATACCACAGTTAAACCCGGCACTGATTTTTTTCTATATGCCAACGGCGGCTGGCTTAAAAAGAATCCCATTCCACCGGCCTACGCTGCATGGGGAATTGGTAATGTGGTAGAAGAAGAACTGCGCAACAGGCTGAAAAAAATAAATGAGGACGCTTTAAAGGCCGACGCTCCCAAAGGAAGCAACACGCAAAAAATAGGGGACTTTTATTTTAGCGGACTGGATACTACCAATATTGAAAAAGAAGGTCTTGATCCGCTTAAGGCAGAATTCAATAAAATTGATAGCATTACAGATATTAAAAGCCTTATTGATGAATTTGCGCATTTAGAAACTATTTCTGTTGAAACGCCTATAGAAGCGGACCCCGGTCAGGATGCAAAAAACAGCAATAAGATTGTGCTGGAACTATATCAGGGCGGTATTGGCTTACCGAACAGGGATTATTATTTTAATACCGACCCGCACAGCGTAGACATTCGTACTGATTATCAGCAAAAACACTTGCCTATATTGTATAAATTGTCGGGATTCAGTTCAGATGCGGCTATGCAAGCGAGCGATAAAACATACGCACTGGAGAAATTTTTAGCCGATAGCTCCAGGAAACTGGAAGATTTGCGCGATCCGTATCATAATTATAATAAAATGCCAATTAGTGGCTTAAGTAAACTGACGCCCGAAATTGACTGGAAGCGTACGTTTGAGAAAATGGATTATAAAAATGTGGATACGGTAATTGTAGGTCAGCCGGAATATTATAGAGCGTTAAATAAGGCGCTTAAGATATTTACCATTAACGATTGGAAAAACTACCTGCGTAAAAACCTGATCACTGCTTTTGGCTCCTATTTAAGTAAACCCTTTGATTTGGAGATATTCCGTTTTTATGGTACTGTATTATCAGGTAATAAAGAACAATTGCCCCGCTGGAAACGTGTGCTTGATACAGAGAATGATTTGATGGGCGAGGTGCTTGGGCAGATTTTCGTAAAAGAATATTTTCCCGAAAAAACCAAGAAACGTTATGTTGACCTGGTAGAAGCTATGCGTACCAGCTTTAAGGAGCATATTCAGAAATTAACCTGGATGAGCGAACAAACCAAGCAGAAGGCCTACGATAAACTGGCTAAGGTAACCCCAAAAGTAGGCTACCCAGATCATTGGAAAGATTTTTCAACATTGACCATTAATCGCGGCCCTTATGTTTTAAATGTGATGCGGGCAAATAACTTTTGGCATCGCTATGAGGCCAATAAATTAGGCAAACCGGTTGACCGTACGGAATGGGGCATCACACCGCAAACCTATAATGCTTATTATAATCCATCTAACAACGAAATTGTATTGCCGGCAGCTCAATTTCTTGTTCCGGGTGTAAAGGACGATGATTTAGATGATGCTGTAGTTTACGGCTACGCAGCAGCCTCAACCATTGGCCACGAAATGACCCATGGCTTTGATGATCAGGGAAGGCAGTACGATGCCGCCGGTAATTTAAAAGAGTGGTGGCTGCCGCAGGATTCGGTAAAGTTTACACAACGTGCCCAAATGCTGGTTGCCCAGTTTAACGGTTATAGCATTTATGGCCTGCACATCAACGGTAAGGCTACCCAGGGCGAAAACATAGCCGATTTAGGTGGAATTGTAATAGGTCTGGACGCCTTTAAAAAAACTGATCAGTATAAGGAAGGGAAATCTATTAACGGGTTAACGCCTATGCAGCGGTTCTTTCTGGGTTATGCGCTGGGCTGGCTTGGACAAACCCGTAAGGAAGCATTATCCAGCCAGATATTAACTAATGAACATGCTCCTGGTTTTATGCGCGTAAATGGGCCGTTTACCGATGTGCCTGAATTTTATGATGCCTTTCATATTAAAAAAGGCGATAAAATGTGGATCGATCCGGATAAAAGGGTTAGGATTTGGTAATCGAATAAACAAACAAAGGCGTAAAAAATTTACGCCTTTGTTTGTTTTAGGGCATATTATTTTTACATATCATAGCGGATTATAGGCTAATATTTTTAATTAAGTTTGTTATAAACCATTCGCTATGCAAAAAATTTACAAAAAACCTGTTCTCTATATCACAGCACTTACAGCATTCGCGTTGTGTGCTTATCAAACCAAATCAATAATCGATAAACCCAATGATCCTGTTTATCAAAACATTGATCCTGCTGTTAGTCCCGGGGCCGATTTTTTCATGTATGCTAACGGCACCTGGTTTAAACATAATCCTATACCGGCGGCCTATTCAAGCTGGGGTATAGGAAACGAGGTTACTGAAGAAATCCGCGACCGGCTTAAAAAAATAAATGAAGATGCTTTAAAAGCGAACGCAGCCCAGGGATCATCAACCCAAAAAATTGGTGATTTTTATTATAGCGGAATGGATAGTGTGGGCATTGAAAAATCAGGCATTACCCCTTTACAGGCGCAATTAGCACTGATTGATGAGGCAAATAACGCCGCAGATATATTAAATGCGGCAGCCGTATTAAGCACCACAGGTACCCGCAATATTATAGGTCTGCGTGTAAGTCAGGATGAAAAAAACAGTTCAAAAATGATAGTGCAATTAGGACAGGCTGGTTTAGGTTTGCCCAATCGCGATTATTATTTTAAGACTGATGCTCGCACCACTCGCATCCGCACCGATTACAACAGCAAATACTTGCCAACTCTGTTGCAACTATCGGGCTGGGATGAACAAAAGGCCCAGGCTGGTGCCCAAAGCGCTTACGCCATTGAAAAGTTTTTGGCCGATAGCAGCCGCAAATTGGAAAACCTGCGCGACCCTTACCACAACTATAACAAAATGACATTGGCGGGTTTAAACAGCCTTACGCCAGGCATTAACTGGACAGATCTGTTTAAGACGATGGAGCTAAAGCCCGTTGATACAGTAATAGTTGGTCAGCCGGAGTATTACCGCGCGGTGAATACAGCTTTAAAAACTTTTTCTGTTAATGACTGGAAGGCTTATTTGAGGCTTAAATTAATTATATCGTATGCGCCTTATTTAAACAATGCTTTTGCTGATGAAAACTTCAGGTTTTCGGGCAAGCTTTTACGTGGACAAAAAGAGCAACTGGTGCGCTGGAAACGGGTGCTGGATACAGAGAACGGCATAATGGGCGAATTGCTGGGACAACTGTTCGTTAAAGAATATTTTCCAAAAAAAAGTAAGGAAAGATATGTGGCGATGGTGGAGGCGATAAGAGAGGCCTATCGCGAACATATTACAAAACTAGATTGGATGAGCCCCGAAACCAAGCAGAAAGCGTTGGTTAAATTAGATGCCATCCATCCAAAAGTCGGTTATCCTGACCAATGGAAAGATTTTTCGGCATTAAGCATCAACCGGGGATCATATGCAGGTAATGTGATGAATGCACGTCACTGGCAATATCTGGTTAATATTGATAAACTGGGCAAACCGGTTAATCACCAGGAATGGAACATGACGCCACAAACCTATAATGCTAATTACAGCCCATCGAACAATGAGATTACTTTGCCTGCTGCGCAGTTATTGATACCGGGTATAAAAGATGAGGATGTGGATGATGCCGTTGCCTATGGCTATGTGGCGGCTTCCGTTATCGGCCATGAAATAACCCATGGTTTTGATGATGAAGGGCGTTTATTTGATGCCAAAGGCAATTTAAAAGCTTGGTGGACACCACAAGATTCGGTGAAATTTACCCAGCGCGCACAAATGCTGGTTGATCAGTTTAACAATTATGTGGTGCTTGATAGCCTGCACGTAAATGGTAAGGCAACTCTTGGTGAAAATATTGCTGATTTGGGTGGTATTGTGTTGGGGGTTGATGCTTTTAAAAAGACCAAACAATATAAAGAGGGCAAGAAAATTAACGGACTTACCCCTATGCAGCGTTTCTTTTTAGGATATGCCTTAAGCTGGAAAATAAAAGAGCGTGATGAGGCGCTGGCCAATCAAATATTAACTGATGTGCACGCCCCCGCATTTTTAAGGGTTAACGGCCCATTCACCGATGTGCCTGAGTTTTATGAAGCATTTAACATTAAAAAAGGTGATAAAATGTGGATCAATCCGGATAAAAGGGTCAGGATTTGGTAACAATGTATTTGGTAAACCATTGATTAGGGCTTGTTCTGTTATATTTGGTCAATGCAAATAACGCACATGCTACAGCACTGGTGGCAACAGCAAACATGGCCCGAAATTATTGCGGTAATTACCGGCCTTTTGTGCGTTTACCTGGCTGCAAAAAACAACATCTGGAACTGGCCTCTTGCTATAGTAAGCGTGGGCATTTACATTTTCATTTTTTTTAATTCGCACCTATATGCAGATATGGGCCTGCAGGTTTATTTTATGGCGATGAATATTTATGGCTGGTATTATTGGAGCCATGCGCCCGCCGGTGGAAATAAGATGCCAGTTGTGCAGATCACCAAAAAGGAGATCATCTTATCGGTAATAGGAGTACTTGTATTTACATTTTTTTTAGGTTCGATACTAAAATATACACCGGCATCTTACCCTTATATTGATAGTTTTTGTGCTGCTTGTAGTTTGGTTGCCCAGGTGCTTTTGGCGCGTAAGGTTTTAGAAAACTGGCTGATATGGGTTTTTGTTGATGTGATTTATGTGGGTATTTACATTTTTAAGGGCCTTGACTTAACCGCATTAATGTATGGCTGCTATGTTGTTATAGCACTGATGGGCTATATTGACTGGAAGAAGGAGCTGCGTTAATTTCGGAATTGCGCCACCGCTAAAGCTAAGGCGGCACGCGGTCGGAAGTTCGATTTCGGAATTAAATAAAGATGAAGGTATTATTGGCAAGTGCCATTGAAGAAAATTAATGAAAATAAAAAAAATAGCGATAGTAGGACCAGAGTCAACCGGTAAATCAACCATGTCGGCTTTCCTGGCTAAACATTATCAAACAGTTTGGGTGCCTGAGTATGCACGCGAGTATTGTGAAAAGCTAACTGAGCCACCTACCTGGCAGGATGAAGTAAATATGTTTTATGGCCAGCTGGCCCTTGAAGAAAGCTTATTACCACAGGCTGCAAATGATATATTGATCTGCGATACCACTTTTATCACCGTTAAAATATGGAGCGATCAAATGTTTGGTAAATCGCCACAGGTGGTTTTGGATGAATTGCCTAAGCATCCTTACGATCTATATCTACTGCTGGACATCGACCTACCCTGGGAAGATGACCCCTTACGCGATTTCCCCGATATGCGTGAACATTTTATGACGGTGTGGCATAAAGAATTACAGCTGTTGAATGCAAATTATGTGGTGATATCCGGTTCGGGTGATGAGCGATATAAAAGTGCCATAGCTACGATAGATACATTTCTGCAAATCGGTTAATACTTCTAGCCCTAAAAAATTATAAAGCGTCCCAAACAAAAACAGCGATGAGTATCAAAACCCATCGCTGTTATGTTTTACGATATTCTTAATTCCGAAATCGAACTTCCGACCGCGTGCCGCCTTAGCTTTAGCGGTGGCGCAATTCCGAAATTAAATCAATAGTCTCACCGGTTCTTCCAGCAATCCTTTAAGGGTTTGCAGGAATGCAGCACCTGATGCACCATCAACCACACGGTGATCGCAGCTTAAAGTAACTTTCATTACATTGCCAGGTACTACCGCACCATTTTTAACTACAGGCACCTGTTGTATGCCGCTAACAGCAAGGATACAGGCATTAGGTGTATTAATAATGGCAGTAAACTCATCAACACCAAACATACCTAAGTTTGATATGGTGAAGGTTGAGCCTTCCATTTCGTTAGGCTGTAATTTTTTGGCTTTTGCTTTTGCGGCAAACTCTTTTACCTCAACACTGATATGACTGAATGATTTGCTATCGGCAAATTTAATTACCGGTACTAGTAAGCCTTCATCAACAGCAACGGCAACGCCAATATTAACGTGCTCATTAAAACGGATCTTATCGCCCATAAATGATGAGTTAATAGCAGGATGTTGTCTTAAGGCAACCGCGCAGGCTTTCACTACAAAATCATTGAATGATATTTTAACCGGAGCCACTTCATTAATACGGGTACGTGCTTTAATAGCCTCATCCATATCAATGCTCATGGTTACATAAAAATGCGGAGCGGTAAATAAGCTTTCAGACAAGCGTCTTGAAATGGCTTTGCGCATTTGGCTAACCGGTTTCTCGGTAAATTTCTCTTCGCCGATAATGCTTGGTAACACAATAGCCTGTTTTAGAGCAGCAGGAGCAGCGCCTGAAGCAGGTGCAGCCACTGGTGAAGGTGCTGATGAAGCAACCGCAGCAGGAGCTTTAGCAGCCGGTACGTATTCTTCCACGTCTTTCTTAACGATACGGCCGCCTTCGGCAGATCCTTTTACATCATTAAGGTTGATGCCTTTTTCTTTAGCTATTTTACGGGCCAGCGGCGATGCTTTTATACGGCTGTCGTCTTCTGTTGAGCCGGTGTTATCGCTTAACGTTTCAGCAGGAGCCTCAGCAGCAGGAGCCGCGGTAGTTTTCGCAGCTGCAACAGGTGCATCATCCTCTAATAAAGGAGTAATGTCTGTACCTTCTTTACCGATAATAGCGATAATGCCGTTTACCGGTGCAGCTTCGCCTTCTTTAGGGCCTATGTATAACAATGTGCCGGCTTCATAACCTACAACCTCCATGGTAGCCTTATCGGTTTCCACATCGGCTAATGAGTCGTCTGATTTTATTTTGTCGCCAACTTTAAAGTTCCATTTGTTTATTACCCCTTCGGTCATGGTATCGCTAAGGGCGGGCATACGGATAACCGTAGCCGGAATAGCCGACTTATCAACCTTTGGTTTTGCCTCAACAGCGGCCTGTGGTTTTTTGTCTTCGGCCGCTTTTGGCGCCTCGACAGCAGCAGGAGCAGCAGTTGCGCTAGCTTTAAGTACAGCTTTATAATCTTCGCCAGCTTTGCCTAAAACGGCAATAACGGCATCAACCGGAACCGCTTTACCTTCTTCAACGCCAATATAAAGTATGACGCCGTCCTGATACGATTCAAAATCCATGGTGGCTTTGTCGGTTTCAATCTCAGCAAGTACATCGCCTGATTTTACCTTATCACCAACTTTTTTATGCCACTTAGCCAATACCCCTTCGGTCATGGTATCGCTCATTTTTGGCATTTTAACTACTTCAGCCATATATTATTTGATCAATAGTTCTTTTAAAATTTCAGTTAAATATAATGATTAGCTCATTATATAAGGGTAATCTTTTTGCACGTAAACATCGGTGTAAAGTTCTCCAGCTTCAGGCCATGGCGACTCTTCAGCAAACTTAACCGACTCATCCACTTCGGCCTTAACTTTAGCTTCTATTTCTTCAAACCATTTTTCATCAGCATAACCCTCTGAAACAATGATATGTTTAGTTAGTTCGATAGGGTCTTTTGCTTTGTAAGCTTCCAACTCCTCTTTAGTACGATATTTTTGCGGATCAGACATGGAGTGACCTTTGTAGCGATAAGTACGCATTTCAAGGAAAGTTGGTCCCTCACCGGCACGTGCACGCTGAGCAGCTTCGTCCATTGCTTTGTGTACTGCGGCAGGGTCCATGCCATCAACCGGTGATGACGGGATGCCGTAAGGTAAACCTAATTTATAAATATCTGTATCGGCAGTAGTACGCTCAACAGAAGTACCCATAGCGTAACCATTGTTTTCGCAAACAAATATTACAGGCAGTTTCCAAAGAGCAGCCATGTTAAAGGTTTCGGTAAGTGCACCCTGGCGCACGGCACCATCGCCCATGTAGGCTACGTTTAAAAATTGAGTGCCTTTAAATTTTTCGGCAAATGCAACGCCTGCACCCAGTGGTACCTGGCCGCCAACAATACCGTGGCCACCGTAAAAATGTTTCTCTTTTGAAAACATGTGCATAGAACCACCCTTGCCTTTTGAGCATCCGGTAGCTTTACCATACAACTCGGCCATAATGGAGTTTGATGATACGCCTTTTGCTATAGCATGTGCGTGATCACGGTAAGCGGTTATCAAACTATCTTCTGGTTTCAATACAGACATTGCTCCGGCTAAAACAGCCTCTTGCCCTATGTATAAGTGGCAAAAGCCTCTTATTTTTTGCTGTCCGTAAAGTTGTCCTGCTTTTTCTTCAAACTTTCGCATTAAAAGCATTGCCTCATACCACATCAGGTATGTGTCTTTATTTATTTCGATTGAACTCATGTTATATTAAAACGGTCAAATTTCTGAGTAAAGCGCAAATCTAATTATATCCTTGAAAATATGAAACTATGAAAGATTTGTAACAGGTTATTTTACTTAAAATAGAGTTATTTATATTCAATCCAAACCTTATTGTTAATTCCCACGTAAAAAAAGTAGAGTAAATTGCTCCCCGCAAATTCCACAAAGAGGGAATTTATGTATAAAAAGCTACAAAAGCCATTGCCTATTGAGCAATATTTTAAACGATTAATAAATGCAACTAATGTTGAAAAATAAAGTCATTTAGTTGCAATTTTAAAAAAATTGAATAGTTTTGTAGCCAACAGTACACAGGGGTGTCCAATTTAATAAACAATTTGTTGACAAAAAACAACAAACCTTTAGTTAAATGAAGAAAGTTACTATCGTTATTGCACTATTTTTCAGCGTATTAGCTGCACAAGCTCAAACAAAAATCAGTCCAACCTCAACTGACGATAAACCATCCGACGATCAGGAAAGTTTAGCAAAAGATTATTTATCACAAATTATGGGTGTTGCGTTTTCGGCAACCTCAAATATGAAGCTTTTTCATTTTGTTTATGATTGGATAGGTACTCCTTACCGTTTTGGCGGAACATCACGCAAAGGCATTGATTGTTCGGCTTTTACTAAAGAATTATATAGCAAAGTATTTAATATGGATATTGAGCGCAATTCGCGCGATATATTCAGCATGGTTAGTCCTGTAAAAAGAGATGATTTGAAAGAAGGCGATTTAGTTTTCTTTAAAATACACAGCCGCCGCATATCACACGTAGGTATTTATTTGGGTAATAACCGGTTTGCACATGCTTCATCAAGAGGCGTAGCCATCAGCAGCCTTGACGATGCTTACTACAAACGCTACTTTTATCGTGGCGGCCGTATGCTCGAATCATTTAAAGCAGAGCTCGAAAAACAAGACGACGACAAAAACTAATGAAATTATAAACCTGATTAATAAATCCTTCCGCAACCGGAGGGATTTTTTTTGCACCTAACCTTAACACACTTTTAATAATAATAAGTTAAATTGCTTGCTGCATATCATCGCGACGCTGATCAGCAAAAAAGATTTTGTGCGGCGGACTTTGATAAAAGTTATTGTTAATGCCTTTTACCTTATTAAAAATGCGGTTCCGTTTGGTTTTTTTATCTGTTGTGCTATTATTTGCTGCCTGCCAGGAAATGCCCATTGCGCAGCAAACGCCTCATCGGCATAAAAATAAAATAAAACTGGATACAGTTATTACGCCCTTAGTTGCCCCGCGCGATTCTTTTTGCATTGCCGCCGTTGGCGATATTATGCTGGGGACCTCTTACCCTGACAATAAAACCTTACCCAGCGACAGTATATTATTTAATAGCTTTAAAAATGTAGGTGATGAACTGCGGGATGCTGATGTTACTTTTGGTAACCTGGAAGGTGCGCTGCTTGATACAGGTGCCCCGGCCCAATATAAACTGAACTTACGCAGCAAAGGCTATTTATTCAGGATGCCGCAATATTATGCCGGCGTGCTAAAAGATGCCGGGTTTAATTTATTGAGTCTGGCCAATAACCATATTGGTGATTTTGGCGACAACGGACGTTTGGGTACCATGCATGTGCTGGATAGCCTTGGTATTCAATACGGAGGGCAGGTTAGCCATCCATCATCTATCTTTAAGATTGATGGCATTACCTATGGCTTTTGTGCTTTTGCCCCCAATAACCAAACACTATCTATTTTAGATCTGCAAAATGCCACAGCAACCATACAGGGCCTTAAACAACAATGCGACATTGTAATTGTATCATTTCATGGCGGCGGCGAAGGCGTTGCTTACGAACATGTTCCAGTGGCCGATGAATCGTACATTAATGAAAAACGGGGAGATGTAAGGGCTTTTGCTCACAATGCTATTGATGCCGGTGCCGATGTAATATTGGGTAATGGCCCCCATGTTTGTCGCGCTATGGAAGTTTATAAAAACAGGTTAATAGCTTACAGCCTCGGTAATTTTTATACCTATAAAAGCGTGAGCGTTACTGGTATTTGCGGGTATGCCCCGTTGCTTAAAGTTTACGTAAATAAAAAAGGCGAATTTTTAAACGGGCGTATTCTGTCAAATATTCAAAGCCATAACAACGGGCTGGAAATTGATAGCCTTAACCGCGCATTGGCCCGTATAAAAATTCTTACCGAAACTGATTTCCCCCAGTCTGGCTTAAGTATTTCGGCCGATGGCCTGCTTACGCCAAATACTAACGTAGCTGATAGTACGCAGTAGTTACACCTCGTCTTTAGTGGTACGTATAAGACTTATGCCGGTAAAGAAAAACAATATGCCAATGATGCCTACAACCGTAAGCGTGGTTACGCCGCTGCTGTGATTAATAATGGAGATACCCGTAAATATGAGGCCAATGATACCCAATACAGTTAAAATGGCGCCAAAAGTTCTTTTTAAGTTCATGGTAGATAGATGATGTGTTTTATTAAAAGCTTTTTATAAAAAACAAATAGCACACCAATAATTTATTTACATTTATTGGAATTTAAAATATTAACCATGACCCCTCAAATAGGCTTTTTAATTGTCATTTTTATTTTTGTGGTGATTCTCTTTTCATCATTTGTGTCTGTAAAACAAGGCACTATAGTAGTAATTACAGTTTTTGGAAAATACCGCCGCATCCTTGCACCGGGCTTAAATTTCAAAATCCCGTTTATTGAAACCATTTATTCAAAAATATCTATCCAGAACCGCTCTGTTGAGCTGGAGTTTCAGGCGGTAACGTTTGACCAGGCTAATGTTTACTTTAAGGCGATGTTGCTGTATTCTGTATTGGATCAACAGGAAGAAACCATTAAAAATGTGGCCTTTAAATTTGTTGATGAGCGTAACCTGATGCAGGCGCTGATCCGTACGGTTGAAGGTTCGATCAGGGCATTTGTGGCTACTAAGCGCCAGTCGGAAGTATTGATATTACGCCGCGATATTGTTGAACACGTAAAAGAACAGCTTGATGTGATATTGGAAGGCTGGGGATATCACCTGCAGGATCTGCAATTGAACGATATTACATTTGACGAGGTAATTATGAAATCGATGAGCCAGGTAGTAGCCTCAAACAACCTGAAGGCGGCTGCCGAAAATGAAGGACAGGCATTATTGATTACAAAAACAAAGGCAGCCGAGGCCGAAGGTAATGCTATCAAAATATCAGCAGAAGCTGAACGCCAGGCTTCACAATTGCGCGGACAGGGTGTGGCTTTGTTCCGCGAGGAAGTGGCCAAAGGTATGTCTGTAGCGGCAAAAGAAATGCAGCAGGCTGATATGGATACCTCGGTAATATTATTTACCATGTGGACAGAATCTATTAAACACTTTGCAGAAAACTCTCAGGGTAATGTTATATTTCTTGATGGATCAACCGATGCTATGCAACAAACCATGAAAGAAATGATGGCATTAAACCAATTGCATGGTGCGCCTGTCAAAAAGTAAAAAAATTACTTTTAAGTATGACGAATTTTAAGGTGCTGCGGTGGATAGGTGTGGCTGTGTTTGTTTTTGCTGGCTTTACGGCCCTTGCACAGCCATACCGTGTTTTAACGGTTAATGATTTCAGAGGTGTGCCCAACAGCTATAATGGCGAGGTAGTAGCTTATACCAATTGCTCTATTGATTTCAGGTACGAGGCTCATCATCAAAGAAACTATTACCTGCTTAATTTCAATATCCAGTTGACCATGAACAGCGATAAATCATGGCTGGACAGGCGGCAGGTAACTTCGCCGGCTATGCTGACCGAGATATTGAAGCACGAACAGGGCCATTATATTATAGCTTATATGGAGCAGCAGGAATTGTTGCGGGCAGTTGCCAAAACAGTTTTTTATGCTGACTATCAATCACAGGCCGCCGCCATTTTTAACCGGATTGATGCCAAATACAAACAGCTTAACCACGATTACGACGAAGATACCCAGCACATGATAAACCGTCCGCAACAGCAAAGCTGGGACGCCTATTTTAAAAAACGCCTGGAGAATGCACCAACTGCTGATGAAGGGCGCTAGTAGTTTGGAGTAGTGTTTTTTTGAATTAAAAAGAGCTCTGTTTAAAGGCCTTAGCAATTATCTTGCACCGGTAGTAGCCAAACAACCCGCCAAAAACCGATAAGGCATTTGCTCTCATCAAATAGGTTATATTTAAATAGATGATATTATCATTAAATAAACAGGTTATTACCCGGCTACTTTTTAAAAATGAGTGTAATCTTGCATCTCTGATAACATTGGTTTCTGATTCATCAAGATTATCGAGATCAAAAAAATGGGGTAAAATTTTTAGTAGCTTTTTTTTGTTATCATTAATATCCGTCCCTTCAATACTAATACTAACAAATGCATTTAAGAGCAGGGTGTTTAAAACAAACCATAGTATTGCAACAAGGGCAATTATAACACAATAAAAAGGCATAGCATAATAGCCAATAATTACTGCAGCGGAGCAGGCGCCTATGATAGCGAAGGCAGCTCCATAAAAGCAAACATATTCAAAAGTCAAGTCGCGTCCGGCTCGATAAACAAGCTTTTTTTTGGCAATGCTTTTTTGATAATCAATGGGAAGAAAGCCTGGCATATGATTTAAGTATACCCAAAAGCAGGGATTAAGTATCAATAATATTTAGCAAAAATAGATATTAGTCTATTTAATTATCTTTTTACTTCGCAGTTTTTCAATAATTGCGCTGGCTTTGGCCTCGTAGTATCCTGTCGGTTTTAACATTCCCTGTTAAAATTTGTTAAACCCAAGGCTATTTACACGTACGCCCCGTAATAATAACAGATAAACTTTTACCTTTAGAATAAGGTTTCTTATTTTCGCGACATCACCAGGTTAAAAAGATGCAAGAACGTGTTTTATTTCACATCTTGTGCCTTGCAGCCAATAGCTAAATAAAAATGGAAGAGTTTGAAGAAAGTGCATCAGCAAAGAAAACTAAAACGATATACATATCAACTGTTTTTGGTATTGCCATGGTGCTTTCAATGGTTGGGCTGCTGGGCCTGATATTGGTAGAGGCCAATAATCTTTCGCGCTATGTAAAGGAAAATATAGTACTCAATATTTTTGTGGATGATGCTGCACACGAAACTGATGTGCTGCAATTGCAAAAACAACTGGACGGCAATCCAATGGTGAAACAAACCCAGTATGTAAGCAAAGAGCTGGCTGCCCGCAATCTGCAAAAAGATTTAGGCGAAGATTTTGTAAAGTTTTTGGGCTATAACCCATTGTCGCAATCGCTGGATGTTTACCTGAAGGCCGATTATGCCAACAATGCGGATATAGAAAAATTTAAAACGGAGCTGTTGAAAAATTCACTGGTTAAAGAGGTAAAATACCAGCAATCACTGGTTGACCAAATGAACCAGAACATTACTACCATCAGCTTAATTATACTGGCTTTTGCCGGTATATTTATAATATTGTCGGTAGCGCTGATTAACAATACCATCAGGCTGGCTATTTACTCGCAGCGCTTTTTAATTAAATCAATGCAGTTGGTAGGTGCCACTAAAGGGTTCATTCGCAAGCCGTTTATCTTGTATGGCATATGGCATGGTATTTTAGGCGCGCTGATTGCCATTTTAATTTTACTGGGCACGTTATCATTGGCTTATAAAGAAATCCCCGATCTGGTTATCCTCAGGAATTATACAGAGTTTGGGTTCATATTTGTATTCATTGTTGGCTTAGGCATCTTTATATCAGGCTTTAGCACTTTTTTGGCAGTGAACAAGTTTTTACGCTTAAAAATATACAATTTATACAGGTAAGAGGCTTTTGATTTCGGAAGTCGGATTTTCGATTTCGGATTTGAAGCAGGAACCATTTAACGAATCGATCATTTAAGAAAATATTAATCTCCATGGCACAACAGAACACTAAACCGGGCACTCCGGTTAAAACAGCAACATCAGCACCAAAACCGGCAGCAAAAACTGCCGACAGCTCCATTCATTTTATTTTTGATAAAGGCAATTATCGTTTGCTGATCATTGCTATTGCGGTTGTGGCATTGGGTTTTATACTCATGTCTGGCACTACTGATATTTACAGCACTACCAAAATTGTTATTGCCCCATTAGTGGTATTAGCTGGTTTTGCAATAGGTTTCTTCGCTATATTTAAAAAGCCAGCTGCTGCAAAGCTTAAAGACTAAAGCGCAAAGCGTAGCTACTTGCTTTTAGCCTTGCGCTTTTAGCTCATCATCAACCTAATCAATTCAAACACATAATGAACATTATCCAGGTTATTATCCTTGCTATTATTGAAGGATTAACGGAATTTTTACCGGTATCATCAACCGGGCATATGGTGATCACCAGCTCGTTAATGGGCATCAGCAAAGATGAATTTGTAAAGCTATTTGAAATTGTAATACAGCTGGGCGCTATACTGGCGGTGGTGGTGCTTTACTTTAAACGATTTGTCCGCTCAGTCGATTTTTATATTAAATTGATTATAGGCGTTATTCCAGCCGTTATTTTGGGCTTGCTGCTTAAAAAACATATCGATAAATTGTTGGAAAGCCCGTTGGTAGTAGCTATCGCATTTGTATTGGGCGGTATCATCCTTTTATTTGTGGACGAATGGTTCAATAAACCTACCGTTATGGAAGAAAAACAAATTAGTCGCCTTACTGCGCTAAAAATTGGTTTCTTTCAGTGTTTGGCTATGATTCCAGGCGTTTCGCGTTCAGCGGCCTCCATTGTGGGCGGTATGTCGCAGAAATTGAGCCGCACAGCCGCTGCTGAATTCTCTTTCTTTTTGGCAGTGCCCACTATGTTTGGTGCCACTATAAAAGATCTGTGGGATTTTCATAAACACAATACCCTTACCGATACACAAATGCACCAGGATGTTCAGTATTTGCTTATAGGTAGCGTGATTGCCTTTATAGTAGCTTTACTTGCAATAAAAAGTTTTATCACTTTTTTAGAGAAGAAAGGCTTTAAGCTGTTCGGCATTTATAGAATTATAGCCGGTATAGCTATTATTGTTTTGTACTTTACTACCAATGCACTGCACACTGCTTAAGTAATGTTATAGAATAAAAAAAGGAGTAATCTTAAGGTATGTGCCTCAACATTGCTCCTTTTTATTTAGAAGCTTTTTTTAACTACACTACATCTTCCATACCGTAGTGTTTCAATACATCAGCAGGTACGCCGGTCCATTGGCCGGGTGAGTTGCCTGCATAGCCAATATCCTCAATACCCATTTTGGTGGTAAAGAACCCCGTAGCTGTAAGGTTACGCATCAGGTTAAAAAACGACACGCCCTGTTGCATGCCTGGTTTTACTTTGTTTGGATAGGCTATTTCAGTAACCATTTCTATTTGCTGCTGGTAGCTGGCATCAGCAAAGGTTTTGCTATAGCGGTTAAGGCATTGCACATCCAGCCAGCGTAAACCGCCGCGCATGGGAGTTTGGTGTTCGGGCATATCCTTTACAATAAACTCAATAAACTCAGGCACCTTAGCGTCTGAGGCGCTACCGGATTTTGCATCTTTAGGAATAATGATATCGCCCAAGATAGTTATGGTCGCCATTTCATGGTCGGTAAAAAACTTTTCGGCGATTAGCTTTTTATCCCGCTCAATTTCTTCGGGCAGGCGCCCGGCTTCATCGGGGGTTATTTTTTCGTCGTTGGTATCCTCGGCCGTTTTTTTGGTGCCCGGTTTACAGGCGTCCAACAGCATAGTTGCTGATAGTGTGCCTAAACCAATGGCCTTAAGGGAGTCGCGTCTGTTCATGTTATCTTGATCAAATAGCGTTAAACATTTAGTTTTTTTCTTTGGCTGAGGATGTACTCAGCAGTACGCATGGATAGGGCCAATATTGTCCAGGTAGCATTTTTATCGCCTTGCTGTACAAATGGCGCGGCATCAACCACAAAAAGATTCTTACAATCATGCGCCTGGCAATATTTATTTAGAGCTGATTTTTTAGGATCATCACCCATACGTACAGTACCCACTTCGTGAATGATACGACCCGGAGCCTCTAAACCATAATTGGTTTCGGGGCCGTGCGGAGGACCGTAAATAGCACCCATTTCGTGCATAACATGCTGAAAAGTATCCTGCATGTGCTTGGCCTGTTTTATCTCGTAATCGCTCCATTTGTAGTTAAAACGCAATACGGGGATACCGTATTTATCAACTACATTAGGATCAATCTCGCAATAGTTGTCTTCGCGGGCAATAGCCATACCACGGCCAGCCATACCAAAACCGGTACCATAAAAGCGGCGGTAATCGTCTTTTAATGATGCGCCAAAGCCCCCGGCTTCTTTCATCTTACCATCCTTGCCCGGTACAACACCATTCATTTTCTGCATGTCCCAGCCAAATCCATAGCCCGGCATACCCATGCCGCCACCAAATTCTATGTGATATCCACGCGGAAAATCGAGTTTCTTATTATCATACACCCACGGGCCGTAAATATGGACACTGCCCACACCATCTTCATTATAGCGCTTGCGGTCCATCAGCTGTGGTAAAAAGCCTCCTGCACTTGATCCGGTAGAATCATGCAGGTATTTGCCCACCACGCCACTGCTATTGGCTAAGCCGTTTGGATGCGCCGCCGATTTAGAATTCAGTAATAACCTGGCTGATTCACCGGCACTGGCACCTAATATTACCATGCCTGCCTTTACCTGGTATTCCTGCATATCATCCTTGCTGATGTACGATACACCGGTTGCTTGCCCGCTGCCATCAGTTAGCACTTCGCGTACCATGGCGTTAGAAATTACTTTCAGGTTACCGGTCTTCATGGCCGGAATAACCAGGCATGATGAAGACGAAAAATCGCCATAAATTTTGCAGCTGCGCCCGCACTGGCCACAAAAGAAACAAGCACCACGATCTTTATTACCCGGTAAAGCTTCTGTTAGTACGGAACCGCGGCCCGCAATAACTTTAACACCTGCTTTGGCTGCGCCTTTTTTGATGTAAAGCTCATTTAAACGTGGCTTTGGCGGCGGTAAAAATATGCCATCTGGCTCGTTGGGTAAGTTTTCAACTGTACCGTAAACACCTATCATGCGGTCAACCTTATCGTAAAATGGTTTTACGTCGTCGTACGTTATTGGCCAATCATCGGTTAAGCCATCAATATGATGTCCTTTAAAATCATCCGGACCCATTCGTAACGAGATACGGCCCCAGTGGTTAGTGCGGCCGCCCAGCATACGGGCACGGAACCAGTGAAATTCGGTTTTATCTTTAGTGGTGTAAGGTTCGCCTTCCAATTCCCATCCGCCGTAGGCGCCATCAAAATCGCCGAAAGCCCGGTTGGTTCCGGCTCCCCTGCGTGGTGATTCATAGGGCCATTTTAACTGCAAGGAGTCTTTAGCCGGATCAAAAAACGGTCCCGCCTCCAGCATTAATACCTTTAAGCCTGCATGAGCCAGCACATAACCTGCCATGCCGCCACCTGCACCCGAGCCCACAATTATGGCATCATAAGTTTGCGATGACTTTTTTATTTGAATATCGTTCATTTTTTTAGTCTTGAGTCTTTAGTCCGGATCAGTTGTCGGTATCCGGTTTATTGCTATAGAACTGAGCCTGGAGTTAATTTTAGAGTTCTTTAATTTTGATGCTACGGAACGAAACTACAGCGCCGTGATCTTGCAGGGCAATATGTCCCTTGGGGTAAGCAGCAAAACCTTTCCATGTTTTAAATTTGCTGTTGTTAAGCATTTCCTGCCACTCCGGGCTTCCAATTTGTGTGTCAATTACCTTGTTGCCGTTAAGCCAAAACGTTAGGTGCCCGTTTAATTTTCGGATCACCACTTTGTTCCATTCGCCGGCAGGTTTAGCTGGGTGCGATGGCGCCCGCATATCATATAGTGCCCCGGCAAGGTGGGTAGCTTTTTTATTGTCTTCAGCATTTTTATCATCCAGTATCTGCATTTCGATACCGGTTAAATAGGTAGCGTCAAAAGCTGGGTCCTCGTGAACACCTAAAATAATACCGCTGTTTCCCCCTTCGGCAATTTTCCACTGAAGCGAAAGCTCATAGTTTTCATATTCCTTATTGGTAATTAAATCGCCCTGATCGGCAGCTTTCGGGTCAAGCTGTAATACGCCGTCAACAACACTCCAGGCGCCTGGCCCCGTTTTTAAGTAGCTATGCCACCCCTGGGTAGTTTTGCCATCAAACAGTTTAACAGTTTTTTGCGCATTTACATAACTGTGTACAGCTGTAAATGCCAATACACTCAGCAGAATTTTTTTCATTTGGATAAATTTATTGCAGTAGCCTGCGGTATTACAATTGTAAGTAAAATTTAAAATTAATACTTATTTATAATTGATGGATAAGCCCGGAAAATATAATAATGTTGTTACATTAAAATGAGCGGCTATGGACAGACTAAAGGAGGGTTTGACTTGTTGATGTTACGACAAGTTAGCGATGAGAATTTTTGAACAAAGAAGAGCCTGAAACAAAGTAATATTTTGCTTTGGATAGGGCAACAAACCCTGTTATCAACCAAAAGAAATTATAGATTTTTAATAAAATGGAGGGGTAAACACTTTAATAGGTTCCTTTTATTTAAAAAGTAAAAAACTAAGAATTTAATGCTGAAACTATACCCGGTGGTATTCCTTTAATTTTTCGTCAGCAATCCATACGTAGCGACTTTTCAGGCACTTGGCACAAAAGTATCTGCGTATCGGCAAAAAATATAAAAAATTGCGACCAATCCAATTCCTGCTTTTTTCGAAGTGGTATGGGGCAGTACATTTCTGGCATCTAAGTATTTTTTTCGACATATTTCATATTAAAGGCTTAGGGACCGAAAGTATAAGCTAATAGTTAAACGAGGCCCAAAATAATTATTTTTTTTACAATCTATCTATTTCACTTGCTTTTTTTAATAATTGAAAGCGACAACCCTGTAACGCCGTCCATTTTGAGCTATTTAATTCCTCTTTTTTTGAAACTTAATTTCGACTATGCTTCGTTAAGTTAATGTATTTTATTATTATATTTGATATACCAATTTAAAACTGTTTACGAGCCTGTTATGAAAAAAGTTTCTAATATTCTAGCCCGTAAAGGCAGCAGCGTTATAGCTATTGATGGCGGTACAACTGTGTTAGATGCACTTAAGCTAATGTCAGATAAAAACATTGGCTCGGTAATTATTACTGAGGACGGTGTTTATGCCGGCTTGCTTACTGAGCGGGACTATGCGCGCAAGGTAATACTGCACGGAAAATCGTCATTGGAAACTCAGGTTAGGGAAATTATGAGTACCGGATTTCCCCGTATACTGCCTGATAATTCAATTGAAACCTGCATGCATATCATGAGCGAAAGTAATCTGCGTTATCTGCCGGTTTTTAAGGACGACAGACTTTGCGGCATCATATCCATCAGCGACGTAGTGACCGAAACTATACTATCGCATGAGGAAACAATTGAACAGTTGAAAACCTATATCCAATCATAAGTAAAACATAATTTACAGTCCAATAGCAATGACGGCGCACAGATATTGTGAAATGACGTATCTTTGCATTGAGGTAAAAATTGGATAAAGTAAAAGTTCTTGAAAAGTATCTTCCGCCTGATGCTGCTCCCCTGGTTGGCCGCTGGATTGACTACTTTAAATGCGAGTTTAAAATTTCACGAAACCGCAATAGTAAATTTGGCGATTACAGGCCGCCACATTTAGATAAAGGTCACCGTATTTCGGTTAATTATGATCTTAATCCCTATGCTTTCCTGGTAACTACGGTACATGAGTTTGCCCACTTGCATACCTGGAACCAGCATAAGCATAAAGCAAAACCCCATGGTGCCGAATGGAAAGAGAATTTTAAAAAAATGATGCAGCCTTTTTTTGAAAAGGATATTTTTCCGATGGATGTTAAACGTGCTATTGTGAGTTATCTTAGCAATCCGGCTGCTTCCAGTTGCTCAGATCTTGATTTGTATCGCGCACTGCGCAAATATGATGCTCCGAAAGAATCTGTTCACACGGTTGAAAAATTACCGCCCAAGGCCTTATTTAAATTGAAAGACGGCAGGATATTTCGCAAAGAAGAAAAATTGCGTAAGCGTTACAAGTGTATTGAAGTAAGCTCAAGACGCATTTATTTGTTTAGTCCGGTTGCTGAGGTTGAACATATAGAAGAAAAAAATTAAACCCAATAATTTCCCGATGGATAACAGCCAGCTGATTAACAAAACGGCAGATTTTGTACGCGATACTTTAAAAAATGCCGAAGGTGGCCACGACTGGTGGCATATTTATCGCGTGTGGAACAACGCTAAACTTATTGCAAAAACCGAACAGGCCGACTTGCTGGTTGTTGAGCTGGCTGCCTTGCTGCATGATATTGCTGATAGTAAGTTTCACAATGGTGATGAAGAAATAGGCCCCCAAATGGCCGGCGACTTTTTAGCAAGTATTGGCGTTGATGCCGAAATTGTTCATCATGTGCAGCAAATAATAAGGTATATGTCGTTCAAGTCATCATTCGAGGAAACGATATTCCGTTCTAAAGAATTGGAAATTGTGCAGGATGCAGATCGTTTAGATGCTATTGGTGCAATAGGGATAGCCCGGGCGTTTAGCTATGGTGGTTTTAAAGGCCGTGAATTTTATGATCCAACAATTAGGCCCAATTTAAACATGAGCAAGACCGAGTATAAAAACACCACTGCACCCACCATCAATCATTTTTACGAGAAGCTGCTGTTGTTAAAAGATAAAATGAATACGGCTACAGGCAAACAACTGGCCCTGCAACGCCATGCCTTTATGGAAAGTTACTTACAGCAGTTTTATGCCGAATGGGAAGCATCTGTTTAAAGACTACCAACGTCTATTATAAGTTTTAGCTTAAATGCGTTTACTTTGCATGAAATATGGAAACGATTACAGGGCAAAAGCTTATTGATAAAAATATTAATCCAACAGCTATGCGCTTGTTGGTGCTCGATTTGCTTTTGCGGCAGGCATCGGCTATTAGCTTGAGCGATATAGAGAAGGCTTTGCTGCCGGCTGACAGGATAACCATTTACCGTACCATAAAGACTTTTGAAGAAAAAGGCCTGGTACATTTAATTGACGATGGAACAGGATCGCCAAAGTATGCCTTATGCAAGGATACATGCGATGCCGGTGAACACCACGATATGCACGTACACTTTTACTGCATCAATTGCAAAGAAACATTCTGCCTTCCCGATTCTAAAATACCTGATATCACACTTCCTTCAAAATTCAATTCCCTGGAGATGAATCTACTTGTTAAGGGAACCTGTGACCAATGTGCTGAATAATGCAATGCCATTGCATGGTTTAAGCGCTTACCTTTGCCACCGTATTAATATTGCCGTCCTAACAAATGCAATTAATTGCTGTAATGGGGTTTTAATGTTTTTATAATAATAAATTTAGACAAGTCTAAAAAATATATTAGATTTGCATAAATTATTAACAACGGCGGAGTTTATATTAACTAAACATCTGCTTTACATTGATGCGCTAATTTTATCCAAATTTTTGGTATGAAAAAACTTGTACTTATTACCATATTATTATTAAGTGTTTTAAAAACTGTTTTTGCACAGGATACTGTGAAGCAGGAACGCTATAGCTTTCATTTTCAGCAAACTATTATAACACAGTATAAGCCACCGTTTAATGCGCCTTATAGCGGACAAAACAGCTTATCGCCCCTGGCAGAAACGCAAACCTCCATTACTTCTACATTTTTTGGGGCTATGCGCTTATGGAAAGGTGCCGAAGTGTTTTTCAACCCAGAGTTATCGGGTGGTTCGGGTTTAAGTAAAACAACAGGCATTGCCGGTTTTCCCAATGGCGAAACCTTTAGGGTAAACAGTGTTGCGCCGGCCGTTTATATTGCCCGTTTATATTTGAAACAAACTTTTGAATGGGGTACCGATAAAGACACTATTGATGCCGATGCCAATGTTTTAGGCAAAACAAGAAGCAAAAGATATTTTTCAATTGCAGCAGGTAAGTATGGTATGGCTGATTTTTTTGACGGGAATAATTTTAGTCACGATCCGCGAAGCCAGTTCATGAACTGGGCCTTGATGGATAACGGCGCCTGGGATTATCCGGCTAATACCCGCGGTTATGTTTTGGGACTTTATACCGAACTGGGGCAGCCTAGCTGGACTTTGCGCTTTTCGTTTACTATGAATGTTACCCAGGCCAATTCATCAACCTGGGATGCTAAAATTGCTAAAGCCAATACTCAAACTGTTGAGTATGAAAAACGTTATGCCATTGACGGGCAAAAAGGAACTTTGCGCCTTTTAGGATTTTTAAACAATGGAAAGTTTGGCAACTATGACTTGGCCATCGCTCAAAATCCCAAAGCACCTAATGTTGATTCTACACAAGCATACGGCAGGCATAAATTTGGTTTTGGTATAAATGCCGATCAATATATCACTAAAGATTTTGGTGTATTTGCAAAGGCGAGCTGGAACGATGGCCATACCCAAACCTGGTTTTTTACCGAAATAGACCGCTCCATCAGCTTTGGAGCTGAGCTAAAGGGAACCCAGTGGAGTCGCCCCGATGATGAGGTTGCTTTAGCTTTTATTGGTGATGGTTTATCGGCCCCGCATCGTAATTATTTAGCTGATGGCGGCTACGGGTTTATCATAGGCGATGGCAAACTGAACTATGCGCCTGAGATGATTGCTGAGTTTTACTACAAGATAAACGCTTACCAAAAGAAATTCTTTATATCTCCCGATTACCAGTTTATTTTAAACCCGGCATATAACAAAGACCGCGGTCCGGTAAATGTATTTTCATTAAGGGCTCACGTTGAATTTTAAGATCAATAAAACTTACGCCGTACAGGCTTTTTTATAAAAAACCACGTTATTTGAGTGATGAAAAAAATACTCCCCCTAATAATTGCTATTATATTAGTTAACGCGAGCTTTGTCCTGGCGCAAAACACAATAGTACATTCGGCTATTAGTTTTAAAATAAAAAACCTTGGTATAAATACTAACGGTACCATTGGCGGCCTGCAAGCCAAAGTGAAGTTTAGTCCTGCTGATGTTGCTTCGGGTACCCTGGAAGCTTCTGTTGATGTAAATACCATTAATACCGATAACTCCATGCGTGATGAACATTTGCGTAAAGAAGAGTTTTTCGACCCGGCCCATTACCCTAAAATAACGCTTAAATCGGTATCGTTTAAACAGAAAGGCGGTAACAACTATAGCGGTATTTTTGACCTCACCATAAAAGGCAAAACCAAACAGGTAGAAATCCCCTTCACCTATATTGATAAAGGAAGTAGTATAACCTTTAACGGAATCTTTAAACTTAATCGTCTTGACTTTGGCATAGGTGGCAGCAGTTTGGTAATGAGCAATGAAGTAACCGTTACTGTTGATGCAGAAGTGGAGAAATAGTGATTTTTAATAGTGATTAGAGGTTGGTTAGTTAGAGATTAGGTTTGCCGCGTTGTGCGACCCCGCAATGGCGTAAAATGGGGCAACTTCCTATCAACAGCGAAGACACACCGATGAAATGCTATTTTGGGTCGATAAGATCTTATAATGCTAATAATTAACACTTTAAAGGGGATTGCCGACTCAAACGGCATATTGGTCTATACTTGATTGGTGGTGGTCTATTCTATTTTTTTAAGGTAAAAAGTTGCTGTTACTTTGATGTGTCAAACAGAAATAACAACAATTATATAAAACATTAAAAAAATAGAAATCATGAAAACATCAATCAAATTAACCATTTTATTAGCATTAGCAAGCGTAAGTGTTTTTGCGGCAACTCCATCAAAAGCAGTTGTTCCGCCATCAAAAACAACCATCACTCTTTCTTCTTTACCATCATTAAAAGGTCTTGAAGTTAAGGTTGACGGTAACATTGTCAGCAAAGCAGCAGTAATTGTTTATGATGAAAATAAAAACGTGGTGTACAAAGACGTAATGCCTGCTTCAAAGTCAATGGAAAAAGGCTATATACTTACCCATCTGGAAGACGGTACATACAGCCTTGAAGTAACTGTTAAACATCAAACCGTAAAAGAAAATATTGCGGTTTACCACGAAGGTTCTTCAAAATCATTCATTTTATTGCAGTAACCGGCAAACAGTATAAGAATCTTAAATTTAAACCATGCATCGCCTCCGGATAACCGGGGGCGATTTTTTTGTAGAACTATTTATTTGATGCGCAGGTTAGCAGAATTTAATCTTCCAAACACTAACTTACACTTAACAATTAAATAACCGATCTCTGGTTCCTAATCTCTAATCTCTAATCGTAACTTTACAAGTATGAAATTCAGGATACTTGTATTAATTAACGCAGCGGCGGTTGCGGTTACGCTTTCGGCGGTTAACTATTATTTTCAGCATAGCTGGTATTATGTATTTATAACGTTTGCCGTTACCATTTGTACCAGCTTTATTGTTTTCTATTACCTGATAGAAAAATATGTTTATTCAAAAATCAAAATCATCTATAAGCTTATTCATAACTTAAAGCTTGGGCGTGATTTGCGCGACGCTTTGGGCGAACACGTAAGTGCCGACCCTATAAACGATGTAGAGGCCGAAGTAAAAGAATGGGCCCGCCAAAAAAAGAGTGAAATTGATGAACTGCGTAGACAGGAGAAATTCAGACGTGATTTTTTATCAAATATCTCCCACGAATTCAAAACTCCTCTTTTTGCCATACAAGGTTATATTGAAGCCCTGCAGGATGATGATTTTGAAGACAGGGAAATGGCGCGCCAGTTTTTAGCTAAGGCAGCCAAAAATGTTGACAGGTTAAGCTATCTAATCAAAGACCTTGACGAAATCTCTAAATTAGAGTCGGGCGAGATACCAATTAACCTTACCCGGTTCAAGATAAACGACCTTATTAAGGAGGTTTTTGAGTCGATGGAGCTCAAGGCAAGACAGCATAACATTAAATTAATATTCAAGCAAAAATATGACGAGCCGATTTTAGTAAATGCCGACCGCGAAAAGATCCGTCAGGTGCTGGTTAACCTTATCGATAACTCATTTAAATACGGAAATGAAGAGGGCAATACCTCTGTGAGTTTGTTTGAATTGCACGATCAGGTATTGGTTGAAGTGACCGATGATGGTATAGGAATAGAAGAAAAATACCTTCCCCGCTTATTTGAGCGCTTTTTCAGGACGGACACCAGCCGTTCGAGACAGATAGGCGGATCGGGACTGGGGCTTGCCATTGTGAAGCACATTGTTGAGGCCCATGAGCAAACCATCAACGTTAGAAGTACCGAAGGCTTGGGGTCAACTTTTGGTTTCACACTACAGAAATCAAGGCAGTCTTTACATTTGCCTAACATTCCCGTTCTTAAAAATTAACATTAACTTAACATTGCAAGATTACCTTTGCCCAAATTCAACAAAAAATGTCACTAAACAGCATCTTTCAATACTTTGTTCCGAAGGACAAAAAAGTGTTTTTTCCATTATTTGAGCAGGCGGCAAGCAATGTTGTAGCCATGGCCACTATACTGGTTGAAGCTGTAAACTCCGATAACCCGGCTACACGCGAAGAACTGTTTAAACAGATTGATAAATTGGAGAATAAAGGTGATGAAATAACCCACCAGGTGTATCTGGAACTGGGCAAAAACTTTATTACCCCATTTGACCGTGAGGACATACATGCCCTGGCGTCGGCTATTGATGATGTGGCCGATTATATTCAGGGTGCGGCAAACCGCATGAGTTTGTATCGCATTGATGATTTTAATGAGCATATTGTTAAACTATCAGAACTTACCCTGCAGGGCAGCATTGAATTGGAAAAAGCGGTAAGAGAACTAAAAGACTTAAAAAATGTACGCAGCATTGCTGATTCATGTATCAGAATAAACAGCGTTGAAAACCAGGCCGATTATGTTTTTGATCGTGCTGTGGCTGATTTATTTTTATACGAAACAGATGCTATACGCCTTATAAAATATAAAGAAATACTATCAGCATTAGAAACAGCGACAGATATGTGTGAGGATGCTGCCAATGTTATGGAATCAATATTAGTTAAAAACGCATAAACACAGTAAATGATTACACCCATACTCATTGTTGTTGTTTGCCTTGCCCTGATATTTGATTATACCAATGGGTTTCATGATGCGGCCAACTCTATAGCCACCATAGTTTCAACAAAGGTATTAACTCCTTTTCAGGCAGTAATGTGGGCAGCTGCCTTTAATTTTCTGGTTTACTTTTTTGTAAAGGATCACAAGGTTGCCAATACCGTTTCCAAAATAGTGCAGGAACATTTTGTTACCATGAATGTAATACTTGCCGGGTTAATTGCAGCTATATCGTGGAACCTGATAACCTGGTGGTTTGGTATACCTTCCAGTTCATCGCATACGCTTATCGGCGGCTTTGCCGGGGCGGGTATCACCAATGCCTTGTATATGGGTTCAAACGCTTTAAGTGCAGTTAATATGCACTACATACTCACCATTTTGGCCTACATTGTTTTGGCTCCGTTTATTGGCCTCGTAGTAGCTTACACGGTAACTATTATCATATTACATATCTGCAAAAATGCAAGGCCTTCGGTTGCCGAACGCTGGTTTAAACGTCTTCAGCTAATATCATCGGCCGCGTTAAGCTTTGCGCACGGCGGTAATGACGCGCAAAAGGTAATGGGTATATTGTATGTGGCCATATTTACGGCACATATTATAAAAGCCGGCGACCCAATGCCCAACTGGATTCCGCTGGCATGTTATTCAGCCATCGCGTTGGGCACCATGTCTGGCGGATGGAAAATTGTTAGAACAATGGGTTCAAGGATCACTAAAATCACCCCTCTCGAAGGCGTAAGTGCTGAAACTGCTGCTGCTATTACCTTATTTTTTACGCAGCAATTTGGTATTCCGGTATCAACAACTCATACCACAACCGGCGCAATTGTTGGTGTGGGCTTAACCAAGCGTCTTTCGGCTGTTCGCTGGGGCCTAACGATAAACATTATTTGGGCCTGGATTATCACTATACCTATTTCAGCCTTAATTGCTGCTGGCGTGTTTGCTATATTAAGAGTGGTGCTTTAATTAGCCCGCATTGCTCCAGAATCATCGATTTTGCACCAGGCGTTCCGATGGAACACCTTATTTTTGGATCATTATTTTTCTACCCACGAGGCGTCCCGATGGGACGCAGACATCAGCATGCAGCTTTTTTAGATAGCGCGGATAAACCACCGACTTTTCCAGCATGAATAAATTACCCCAATGAACAACGTCCCATCGGGACGTTTCGTCGGTAGAAAAAAGGATTATTTAGGCAGTACGTTCTGTAGGAACGTTTGGTGCTATCACATAGATTGAATTACGCAACATCTTAATAAAGTGGCTTTTTTTGATAAAAATTTCTATTTTGGCCGATGAATAAATAGTCGCATTGCCTTTCACAAGATAAGCACGAAAATTGCGTTCATTAAACGTTAAGAACATCACACTACTTACTAACTGCATCCCATGAAAACTAAATTTTTACTGATCCCCTCAATGGTAATTTCAATTAGCCTTTGCAGCTATAGCCCTGCTAATATTTATCATACTGAAATCAGGACCGTTCAATTAGTTCAGGATCCCTCTCCATTTGAAATTGCTGGTGCTTTAAAGCAGGCATTGCAACAGGGTACGGCAAAAAGCGCCGACCAGCTATCGGCCGTTGATGGCTTTTTTAAAAATGCAGCTGTAAAAATCCTTTTCCCGCCGCAAGCTCAAAAAGCCGAAAAAACATTACGCGGACTTGGTTTAGGTAAAATGTGCGATGACGCCATATTATCAATGAACCGCGCTGCCGAAGATGCGGCCAAACAAGCCAAACCTATATTTATAGGTGCCATTGAACACATGTCGTTGGAGGATGCCACCAATATTTTACTCGGCAGCCAGGATGCAGCAACCCAGTATTTTAAACGAACCACTAGTGCCCAGTTAACAGTTGCGTTTAAGCCTATTGTTCAAGCCAGCTTAAATAAGGTAGGTGCAACAAAATATTATGCCGATGTAGCTAACGAATACAATAAAGTGCCTTTTGTAAGCAAAATAAACCCTGATATTAATGCCTACGTTACTCAAAAAGCTATTGATGGTTTGTTTTATGAAATAGCACAGGAAGAGTTAAATATCCGTAAAAATATTGGCGCACGCCCTTCGCCGTTAATGCAAAAAGTATTTGCCTTTGCCGATAGCAAACATTTATAAAAACTAATTGCCAAATTTAACGCGAACGGTAACGGTTTGGGGCTTACCGTCAGAGCTACCCGACCATAAAGGGCCATCATTTATTAAATCAACTGCCTTTTGATTGGTAGCGGTACTTAATCCTTTTACTACTTTAATGTTGGTGATGTTTCCGTTACCGGCAATAGTTATGGCAAGTTTTACCGTACCGTTTTTATCATCAGGCGAAACGGCATTTTGCTGTAAATATTTTTTCAAAGCGTTCCACCCCTCCCGCGGACGGGCGGCGATATACACATTGTCATCTGCATCCTTGCGTTGTGACGAATAGCCGGTAACAATCACCTCACTTAAGGAGCTGTTATTAGGTTGAAGGGCAATTGTTTTTAATGAATCGCGGTTGCTGGTATTAACAGTTACCGTTTGAAACCCTACATAATTTATTATCAGTTTATGGGCTTTACCACTATCAACGGGTATGTTAAAATGACCACTAATATCTGTTTGGGCCGTTTTATTTGTCCCGGCCACCCTAATAGTTGCTCCTATAAGCGGCGTGCCATCATCTTTAGCTATAACGCGGCCTCTTAGGTAAGCTTTTGCCAGGTAATTGCTATCATATAAATAACCAGTGCCCGCAGCTGCATTGCGCTCCGCCGGTTCAGTAGTAACGCCCGCCACCTTACCCTGTAATAATTTATCGGTAGCTGTAGCCGTTTTTTTAATGCCAAGAGATGTACTGATAATTGTATCGTTATTTGCAACGGACTTATATTGCTTTTTGGGTTCTGCGGTATACTGCATTACCACCATTTCATTTAACGGGGTTGAATCAACCACAGTCGAATTATTAGCAGGAGGTATTGCAGCAACATCCGCAGCAATAACTGGCTGAACTACTACTGTATGAGTTTCTTTTTGATGCACAACTCCCGTATATCGTTTTTTTGGTGATGCCTGGCTTAAAGCTATGGTTGGGGCTTTATCTGCAACAGGAGTTTTTATAGAATCAGCCTCTTTTCTTTCAGGCTGTGATGCAATAATGTTAGCCAACTGAGGCTTGTTGACAGGCTTACTGCTATACAGCCACCATCCGCCAATACAAAGCACAACTAATACCGATGCTGCAATACTTATTGTCCTGAAAGGAATAACACGGACATTCTTCCGCGTAACACGGTTGTGCAAACGGTCGGCGAGTTCGTTTAATTGCAGATGTTGCTGGCCTTTTGCCTGCTCATAACCCTCAATGGCATCCATTAAAAACGGATCGTCCTGCGCGCGCTTTTCCAATTGGTGCATAGCCCGGGCATCAAGCTCTCCGTTAAGATACTTCCTGATCATCAATATATCTGTATCGCTTTTACTCACTGCTTTTATCCAGGCAAATTTTAAGGTTGCGTTTCCCGTTTTGAATATAGCTTTTTACCTCATTCAGGCTAAATCCGGTTAGTTCAACTATTTCTTTGTAGCACTTCTCATTTAAATAAAACAAGCTGATGCTTTGTTTTTGCGTGGCCGGTAATTTGTCCATACATTTTTCAAGCGCAGCCATAGCCTCTTCCCTGTTATTATCGTCAGGATGCAAAAAAGGTGTAAATTCCACAACCTCATCCAATTTAACCATCTCCATCTTTTTGTCCCGCCGTAATTGCATCAGGCAATAATTGCGGCTTAATACATATAACCAGCTTCTGAATTGCTTAATGTCATGTTGCCTTACCTTGGTTATCAACTCTTCAAATATTCCCATCACGGCATCTTTCGCTGCCTCATCATCCTTCAGGTATTTTAAGCAAACACCATATACCAACGGTAAAAAGTTTTCATACAGTTTTCCCAATACAACCAGATCGCCGTTTTTGCGGTAGTCATTGAGCAGAGTATCATTGGCTGCATCATCGGTTTTAATTGGTTTATAAAAAAAGCTCATTATGGGGTGGCAAAAATAATTTTTTTAAATGGTTTATGGAAATATGCTTTTAGGAGCATCCTTCTTAAAAATCAAAAGATTATGAAAAAAATTGCATTGCTCATTTTACTGTTTGCAGGCCTAACAGGGTTTAAGCCAGGCAACACCCGCTCCATTAGCGGAATTGTTTATTCAATCGACGACAAATTGCCTTTGCCGGGTGCTTCGGTGCAGGTTGCAGGTACAAATATTTACGCTACAACAAATACAAATGGTGCCTACGCTATCAATGTGCCCGATGGAAAAGTAAGCTTAATTTTTAGTTATGTGGGGTTCGAAAAGCAAAAAATAAAGGTTGGCAAAAGCGATACCATAAATGTTTACCTGGCTCCATCATCCAAATCACTTAATGAAGTAGTAGTAGTAGGTTATCAGTCACAAATGAAGAGGGCCGTTACTGGTAGCGTTACAACAGTTACAGTTGGCGATGCAATGGCCGTTGCGCCACCGGCCGTTCAGGCATTACAATACAAAGTTGCCGGGGCGTCGATTCAAAGCAATAAAGCGATAGCTGCTTCTCCAAACTATTTGATTGTCCCACCCGTTAACGCAACCAACGAAAGCTATAAAACCATCAATGAAAATGGCTTTAATGATGTTAAAAGCAATCCGCTTTCCACTTTTTCGGTTGATGTTGATGCAGCATCATACAGCAATGTGCGGCGTTTTATCAACAATGGCCAACTGCCGCCGGCAGATGCTGTGCGGATAGAGGAAATGATCAACTATTTTAAATATGATATTAAAGGCCCGGCAGATAATCAGCCGGTAGCTATTCATACTGAATTATCGTCGGCTCCCTGGAATCCAAAACATCGCTTACTCCGCATTGCCTTAAAAGCCAAAACTATTGATGTAGATAAACTGCCGCCATCAAACCTGGTGTTTTTAATTGATGTATCAGGCTCAATGAATCAGGATAACAAACTTCCGCTGGTGAAAGCGTCTTTGAAAATACTGGTAGACCAGTTAAGACCTAAAGATAAGGTAGCTATAGTAACTTATGCAGGACAAGCCGGTGTTGCACTGGCATCAACCGCGGGCGATGAAAAGGAGGTTATTGATGATGCCATTGATAATCTGAATGCCGACGGATCGACCGCTGGAGGCGAAGGTATAAAAATGGCTTACCGCATTGCCAGGGAAAATTTTATGGCTAAAGGCAATAACCGCATTATAATGGCTACCGACGGCGACTTTAACGTTGGCCCCAATAGCGACGAAGATATGGAGCAGCTGATTGTAAAAGAACGCGAAAGTAAAGTTGCCATATCAATAATGGGCTATGGTATGGGTAATTTGAAAGATAGCAAAATGGAGACTCTTGCCGACAAAGGGAACGGTAACTATGCTTATATTGACAATATTACCGAGGCCCGCAAAGCATTTGTTACTGAATTTGCCGGCACGCTTTATACAGTAGCGAAAGACGTAAAGCTGCAAATTGAATTTAACCCGGCAAAAGTGCAGGCTTATCGCTTGCTTGGTTATGAAGACCGGATGTTGAATAAAGAGGATTTTAATAATGACCGGAAAGATGCGGGCGATATGGGATCGGGCCACACTGTTACTGCCTTGTATGAGTTGGTGCCGGCCGGTATAAGAGATGATTATGCAGCTAGCGTTGATCCGCTTAAATACCAGAAAAATGAGGCTCCTGCTACAGAAAATGGATCAGAAGAAATGATGACCATCAAATTCAGATACAAACAAAATGATTCAGCAACAAGTAAAATGAGTCTGATTACCGTAAACGATAAAGCCGAAACATTTGACGCAGCAACGGCCGATTTCAGGTTTGCAGCAGCAGTTGCAGAGTTTGGCATGTTGCTGCGCGACTCACAATTTAAACAACAATCAACCTTTCAGCAGGCAATAAAAATAGCAAAAGCTGCCAAAGGCGGGGATCAGGATGGTTATCGTTCAGAATTTGTAAGGCTGGCAGAAAGCGCCGCTCTTTTGGTCAATACCGCATCCGTATCTAAATAAATTAAATGGTTTTAACACAGCAACGATGCCCTTGAACAATAGGACAGTTTGGGGTATTTTTAAGTTATCCGATCTGATGGTATAGCAATTGATTATGTGTCAAAAAATAGATACATAGGCTTTAAATATTAAAAACCTGTAGAAAGTATTATTATTTTAATATCTTTACTTTCTTATAATACAGACACTTATTTTTATTAAGATACTGTAATATTATTGTTAAGAAATTAAATATCAGGCAATATTTACAGCCTTTATTTACCAACAAACCGATAAATTAATTGACAGGTAGGGCGATAGTGATGTTTGGGTTAAACGGTTAATTTATTGTATGCGGTTTTTAATTATACTGTTAATTTAAACAGCGTGGTTAATAGCCGAAATAACCCTGATTAAGCCATGTGTAAACTTGTAGTAATTGACGACAACCCAACAGATCATTACATTATGCAAAGATTACTGCATAATAACTATAACTGTGAACAGGCCACATATACATTTGATGGCAGGTTGGTATTAGATTATTTAGAAGAAAACAAAGAAACCGGTACACTACCCGATGTGATTTTGCTGGATCTGGATATGCCTCAGTTAACAGGCTGGGAGTTTTTGGACGAGCTGGAAACATTTAACGCGACTGCAAAAAAAACCGTTCGGGTACATATCATGAGTTCGTCTATACGTTCGGCAGATGTTTTTCATTCAAAAAAATATGCCTGTGTAAACTCATTTATGACCAAACCATTGTCGCGGGAGTTAATAAATAAGGTTTGCGAGGATGCCTGTACAAACGCAGTAGGAGTATAAAAACTACCTGCTTTAAAATTTACAATTATTGTTGAGCTATATCAATTAAAGGGAGGTTTTCTATAACCTCCCTTGCCATTTTATACCGTTAGGTAAATCGGCAGTAATCATCTGCACATTATTGTTATTTTTGCGGCAGTAATGGCTATCCGCAACAAATTATATTTCGCATCTGATTTTCATTTAGGTACTGGCACCTTTGCCCAATACCGTGAGCGCGAGGCCCGCCTGGTACGCTGGCTCGACCATATAAAAGACGACGCAACTGAGGTTTTTTTAATGGGCGATGTGTTTGACTTTTGGTTTGAATATAAAACTGTTGTGCCTAAAGGATACATTCGTTTTTTGGGTAAACTGGCCGAATTGGCCGATGCCGGCATAAAGCTTTATTTTTTTAAGGGCAACCACGATATGTGGATGTTTGATTATTTTGAAAAAGAGCTCGGTGCTACCATTATTACCAACGAACTGGAGATTGAACGTAACGGCAAAAAATTTTACCTGCACCACGGCGACGGTCTTGGCCCGGGCGATGCCTTTTATAAAATACTGAAGAAAGTTTTTCGGAGCGGATTTTGCCAGTGGCTGTTTGCCCGCATACACCCAAATTTAGGTGTGGGCATTGCTAACTATTGGTCGTCACATAGCAGGCTTGCAAACGAGAAAAAAGACGACACCAAACCCGGCGAGCAGGAATGGCTGGTAATTTATTGCCGCGAATTACTGCAAACGCATTATTATGATTACCTGCTGTTTGGGCATCGCCATTTGCCTTTGGATATAACGCTGAATGATAAGAGCCGTTACATTAACCTGGGCGAATGGGTATTTAATAACACCTACGCCGTTTTTGATGGCGTAGATGTTACTCTTCATTATTTTGAGAAATAGTTGTAATTTTTATCAGTTCTGCCTTAAAGGGCGAGCGGAAATTATGCTTTTACACGCTCAACATAAGCGCCGGTAGCCGTATCAACTTTAACTTTATCGCCAATGTTTATAAACAGCGGAACTTTTATTTCGGCGCCGGTTTCAACCGTTGCATTTTTAAGGGCGCCAGTTGAGGTATCGCCTTTAACAGCAGGCTCGGTATAAGTGATCTCTAACTCGGCCGATCCTGGTATTGAACCCATAATTGGCTCTTCGCTTTCAAAAGCAACAATAACGTTCATCCCTTCCTTCAGGAATTTTACCGCCGGACCAAATAATGATTTCGGGATATTATGCTGATCATAAGTGCTGTTATCCATCACCACTAATGAGCTTCCATCTTCATATAAATACTGGTAGTCGTTAGTTTCAACACGCGCTATGGTCACCTCCTCATCTGTGCGGAAACGGTATTCAACTAGTTTGCCGGTTTTAACATTACGCATACGCGCCTGGTAAAAAGCACGTAAATTACCCGGTGTGCGGTGCAAAAATTCTTCTACCTGCAACAGCTCACCATTAAAGCGAAGGATGTTGCCATTTTTTACTTCGGATGCCTTTGACATAACAATATTATTGAGGCGCAAACTTAGGAATTTTAGATGAAAGCTAAAAGCAGATAGCTAAAAGCTGAAAAGAGCAGAAAAAAGCTTTACGCTTTGGTCTTTTAGCTTTCCGCTCAAAAAATGGCTTTCCGCTCTCTGCTTTCAGCTAATTTAGTCTTTCTGCTTTCAGCTAAAATCCGCACATTTGCAACATCCAACAATTACACATCCATCATGAGTGTTTCTAAACTAGCCCAAAATCTGCATGGGTCTGAAATTATAAAAATTGCAGGCGAGATCAACGAATTAAAAAGACAAGGACAAAACATTGCCAACCTAACCATTGGCGATTTTGATTCGGCCATTTATCCTATTCCTGCCGAATTGAAGCAGGATATTGTTGAGGCTTATGCCCAAAATCAAACCAATTACCCGCCTGCTGATGGTATGCTGAGCCTTCGCGAAAGTGTTTCGGCATTTTTGAAGAGCAGGTTTGCGCTGGATTATACTCCGAGCCAAATCCTGATCTCAGGTGGATCTCGGCCGTTAATCTATTCTATCTTTATGGCTGTGGTTGATCCCGGCGACAAAGTGGTATTCCCGGCACCATCATGGAACAATAATCACTATTGCGATTTGACAAACGCCCAACCGGTGATTGTTCAAACCACGCCCGAAAATAACTTTATGCCAACGGCAGCCGAGCTTGCCCCGCATCTGAAAGGCGCGGCCCTGCTTGCACTGTGCTCGCCGTTGAACCCGACCGGCACCATGTTCAACAAAAAAGACCTGGAAGAGATTTGCGACTTGGTGATTGCCGAAAATAAAACCCGAAAAGCCGGCGAAAAGCCGCTTTATTTAATGTACGACCAGATTTACTCGCAGCTTACTTTTGGTAAGCATGAGCACTATAACCCGGTTAGTTTGCGCCCTGAATTAAAGGATGTGACCATTTTTGTTGATGGATCATCAAAATGCTTTGCTGCAACGGGGGTACGTGTAGGCTGGGGCTTTGGTCCGGCAGAAGTGGTTAACCATATGAAATCAATAGTGGGCCACATGGGTGCCTGGGCACCAAAAGCCGAACAGGTTGCCATGGCCAAGTATCTGAAGAACGATGAGCAGGTAAATACTTACCTGGCAAACATTAAGCATAATATCCAAAATAGCTTAACTACGCTGCATAACGGTTTTCAAGAACTAAAAAGCGAAGGCTTTAACGTGGATTCTATCGAGCCGATGGGCGCCATTTACCTTACCGTAAAAGTTGACTACGCCGGTAAAAAAACACCCGATGGCAATGTGCTGAAAACATCAGCAGATATTAATTTTTACCTGATTAAAGAGGCAAAAGTTGCTTTGGTGCCATTCTCGGCCTTTGGTACCGATGATGATGTAAACTGGTTCAGGGTATCGGTTGGCGCCAGCACCTTGCAGGAAATTGAACAGTTAACACCACGCATTAAAGCGGCGCTGAGTAAATTGGTGTAAAATTTTAGTCCATGGTCCATGGACGATAGACCATAGTTGATAGTGACATAGCCCCTATTGACTATGGTCTTTTTATTGTGGTATTACGGAATGGCCGTGGACCATGGTCCCTCGACTATGGACTTCCTCACCTTAACGTCAAATCACTTCTAACTGGGTAATGATCTGACAGCCGTTTTTCTATCACCTGGTAATCATCCACATCAAACTGCGGACTAACCATAATATAGTCTATCTGGTAGTTGGGGAAATCGCCGTTATAGGTGCGGCCAAGCCCGAATCCTTTTTCGCGGAAGGCATTTTTCAGTCCTTTACTCATCTGGTTAACGGCATAGGAAGTTGGGGTATCATTAAAATCGCCTGATATGATATAGGGATACGGGCATTGCGCAGCATGATGCTTTATCTTATCAACCTGGTTGCTTCTTTTAATAAAGGCATTTTTTAATTTGGCGCCCAAACGTTTGGTTGATGACACATCAGTTTTCCCTTGCTGCGATACCTCACTCAAGTATTTATAGTCTTCCGGATCGAAACGGATGGATTGCAGGTGCACGCTATAAACCCTGAACTGACGATTGCCTTTTTTTACATCGATGTAGAGGCAAGCATTTTCGCTTTTATTATCTGATATAGCAATAGTGCCAAAATCAATAATAGGAAACTTCGAAAAAATAGCAATGCCGATGGCTTCGGAGCGGTTAAAAAATATCGGCTTAAAATAATAATAGGCCGATCCCATTATTTTAACCAGGGAATCGAGCATATCATACTGGCCTCGATTACGGCTATAAAACTCCTGAAAACCGATAATATCGGGCTGCTGATCCTTTATAATTTGTAGTATTTCGCGTTTGGTTGAGGTATCGTTTTTTGAACCGTAACGTTTAAAATTATGCACGTTGTACGTCATCATTCTTACTACATCGGCTCCAATTGGTTTAGAAAAATTATCAGAAGGTGAATGAAAGCCCACATTGTTTTTAAAAATATTCCAACCCAGGGCAATGGTTATCACTGATATGGAGGCATACCAGGGTTTGCGGAACAGCCAGTAAATAATAAAAATGATGCATCCGGCAGCTAAAACCGGGTAGGCCAGGCCAAAAAAAGCTATCAGCCATGCTTTTCGCGGATCAACTACCGGGGCCAGGTAACTAATAAGCAGCGCAAAGCAAAAGATGCAGTTTAGCCATAAAATAATCCTGTTAATAAGTGATAGTTTGGTTTTATCCTTCATTATTGTTGCTGGCGCGAAATAGTATCTCTTTCTCCTGTTTACTCAGGCTATCATATCCTGAACGGGAAATTTTATCTAATATAAGATCTATTTCTTCTTGTCGTGGAGCACCGGACGAGTTTTTAGTCGTATTTTTAACTACCACTTTCAATTTTGACTTTGGCTTAAATAAGTTGGCTATACCGCCAACCATGTCGTGCCCCTTTTGTAACTGTTTAATATAGATGAAACCCATCAGCGCGCCGCCCAGATGTGAAAGCTCGCCGCCCGCGTTTAAACCGGTTATACCTAAAAAATCAATTACAATAAAGAATAATATCAACCATTTTAATTTTACGGGGCCAATAAAAATCAGCGGAATAGTATAATCAGGCAACAGCGTGGCGGTGGCTACCATAATAGCCATTACACTTGCAGATGCGCCTACCAGCGAACCGAATAAAGCGGCATTGCTGTGGGTAAACGCAGGAATAGTGTTATAGCTAACTACAAACAACAGGGCGCCGGCTAAGCCTCCTAACAGGTAAAGGCCCAGTGTACGTTTCTTTCCCAGATATTCCTCAAATATTTGCCCGAACCAGTAGAACCACAACATGTTGAAAAGGATATGAAAAATCCCCTCGTGCATAAACATGTAAGTGAAAGGCGTCCAGAAACGAATCAGTAGCTTAGGCAGCGATGCCGGTAAATACAAATATTCCTGGCAATAAAACAAATAGGCGTGCGTACGCAGAAATAAACCCTCAAGAACGTCGGGTATATTAATCAGCAAAAAAACAATAATATTAATCCCAATTAACAGGTTTAATTTACTGCCCGAACGCAGCATTTTGTATTGTAAATTTTGCCAGAGAGTGCTCATAAATTATTATTCATTATAATGCAGATAACTTGTTTTTGTTTGAAAAGTTGTACAGTAATTTGCTTTTTACAATTTACAAACAGTTACGCAATTTTTTATTGCATAAACAATCTTTTTTAAGCTACCGCAAGCGCCATGTTTTTACCAGGATAAAGCCGAGCAGCGCACCGCCCAGGTGGGCAAAGTGAGCCACGTTATCACCCCCAAACTGGCCTACTCCCAGCACTATTTCAATAATGATATAAATAGGTATAATATATTTTGCTTTGATGGGTACGGGCACAAATAAGATCATCAACTCCAGGTTGGGGTAAAGCATGCCAAAAGCAACCAGAACGCCGAAAATTGCACCGGATGCGCCAACAATAGGCGTAGCATAAATAGCTTGTAGTTTGCCAATTACCGACGGGTCGGTTACTTCGAGATCTAAAGGTAAAGTAAATGATCCGATAAGGGCATGCACTTCATAAGCCTGTACCAGCATTTGAAACAGAGCCGCGCCAATGCCGCAAATAAAATAAAGATTAAAAAAGCGTTTGGAGCCAATAGCGTATTCCAGTATAGGGCCAAAAGAAAACAGCGCAAACATATTAAACAGGATATGCTCCCATCCACCATGAATAAACATGTAGGTGATAAGTTGCCATACCCTGAAATGTGGCGAATTAAAATAGAATACACCTAAATTGCTTACTATCAGGTTGTCATAACGGGCTTCGCTTAATACAACAAATGGAATAAAACAAATCAGATTAATGATCAGCAGGTTTTTTACAACCGGGGTTAAATTTGCGAAGGGTGATTGCCTGTATGCGCTCATAAATAATTAATATATTAAAACTGTCTAAGCTTTATTTTTCAAATCGTTCTAAAAGTTCGTTTAATGTGAATGTAGTGATCACCAGTTTGCCGTTTAGTGCAAGGTTGGGCATCTGGCAGGCAAAAAGCTGGTCTATCAATAAATTCATTTCTTCTAATGACATCTTTGTGCCCGCTTTCGTTGCAGCGTTTCGTGCAAGTGAGCGCGCAAGGCTGTCGCGTTTATCCAGCTTTAATATGGCCTGGTTATTTTTAAAGCCTTCCAGCAATTGCTCCAGTATCTCACTTTCATCGGTATTTATTAAATCCGCCGGAATACCTTCAACCACCACGGTGTTTTTGCCAAACTCACGGATATCAAATCCCAGCGCACGAATATCGGGTAAAAGTTCTTTTAATAGTTCAAAATCGGCACTATTTAATGTTACCGATTGCGGAAACAGGCTTTGCTGGCTTACGCCCGAGTGTGTTTGCAGTTGCTGCAAAAAACGTTCATACAAAATACGCTCGTGCGCCGCCTGCTGATTGATCAACATAAAACCCGACTTAATTTGCGACAGGATAAACCTGTTCTGTATCTGAAACAACTGCCTTTCGCTGGGCTTGTTCAGTTCCTGATCGTCAACTTCGATGCTTTTTTCATCGTGCATTTGGTGCTGAATAGTGATCTCTTTCTTGCTTATCTTGTATAGGGTATCCCAGTTTTTAGGGATGGGCGAGCTTTTATATTCACTATTGCCGCGCGTATAGCCTGTTCCGTAATCGGGCTTTTTATCAGCATCAAAAGGATTGAAATCTGGATTAAAAGTGATGGTTGGCGGTACAATTTCTTCAAAAGGCTTGGGCGTAACCAGGTGCTCAATGCTGTTTTCCTGGTCAAAATCAAGACTTGGCGTAATGTTATACCTGCCCAACGAACGTTTTACCGCCGAACGGATAATGGCATAAATTGTTTGTTCGTCCTGGTATTTAATTTCTGTTTTTGTAGGATGAACGTTAATATCAATCTTAGCAGGATCAATTTCAATAAATAAAACATACAGCGGGAAGGTATCTTCGGGCAAGAGTTCCTTAAATGCCATCATTACGGCATGGTTTAAATAAGCGTCCTTTATAAAACGGTTGTTTACAAAAAAGAACTGCTCACCTCGGGTTCTGCGGGCATACTCCGGTTTGCCCACAAAGCCGCGTAGTTTTATCACAATAGTATCTTCTTCAACAGGTACCAGTCGCTCGTTATAATTATTGCCAAACAAATGGATAATACGCTGTTTAAGCGTTGAACCTGGCAGATGATAAACTTCTTGCCCATCGTGATGCATGGTAAAAAAAATATTCGGATTAGCTAGGGTTACACGCTGAAATTCGTCAATAATATGACGCATTTCCACCGGGTTGCTCTTTAAAAAATTGCGGCGGGCCGGTGTATTATAAAATAAGTTTTTTACAGATATGGAACTGCCGGTATTGGCAGCACAAGCTTCCTGGCTCAATACTTCCGATCCTTCGATGATAATGCAGGTGCCCAGCTCGTCCTCATGACGGCGGGTTTTCAATTCTACATGGCTAATTGCGGCAATGGAGGCCATCGCTTCGCCACGGAAACCCATGGTGCGAATAGCAAACAGATCTTCGGCTCGTTTTATTTTTGAGGTCGCATGGCGCTCAAAGCTCATACGGGCATCGGTAATGCTCATCCCGCAGCCATTATCAATTACCTGTATTAATGATTTTCCGGCGTCCTTTAATATCAGTTGTATTTTATCTGCCCCTGCATCAATAGCATTCTCAACTAGTTCTTTTACGGCTGATGCTGGTCGCTGCACTACTTCGCCTGCGGCAATCTGATTGGCAACGGCATCCGGTAAAAGCTGTATAATATCTGACATTTTGTAAAAATTCCCTTCTTTTTCGTTTTCGATGCTAAATTAATTATTTGGCGGCATAACTTTATGGATTTGATTTTGTATATAGTTTTGTAGCTTTCAACTTTTAAAATAGCATCCTCCTCATGAAAAAATTATGGCCCTGGTTACTTGTATTGGTAACAGCCTGTAAGAATAAAGATTACACCGCCGATCTGCTGGTTAAAAATGCTGTGGTTTATACGGTAGACAGTAGTTTTACCACCGCAAATGCCTTTGTAGTAAATGGCGGAAAAATTGTTTCTGTTGGCGATGCCGATTCCCTCGAATCAAAATACAATGTCCGCGAAGTGCTTGACGCTGGCGGAAAAGCCGTTTACCCGGGTTTTATTGATGCTCATACCCATTTTTATGATTATGGATTAACCCTACAGGAAGTAAAGTTGGATAACACCCAAAGCTGGCAGGATGTAATAGATTCTGTTAACGCCTATGCCCGCAAAAATCCGGATGGATGGATAGTGGGCGATGGATGGGATCAGAATAAGTGGAAAATTAAGGAATTTCCGAACAAGGCAAAGCTGGATTCTTTATTCCCTGTACGCCCTGTGATTTTGGGCCGTATTGATGGACATGCCGTTATAGCTAACCAGGCCGCCTTAAATATTGCAGGTATCAGGCCTTACCAAACTATTGCCGGCGGAAAAATAGAAACCATAAATGGCAAACTCACCGGTATATTGATTGATAATGCGCAAGGCCTGGTGCGCCGGAAAATGCCACCCCCAACAGATACCGTTATCACAGCTGCGTTATTAGCTGCACAAAGCAATTGTTTTGCGGTGGGCCTAACTACGGTTGACGACTGCGGCTTACCTTACACTATGGTAAATACCATTGCCCAACTACAACATAAGGGTGCGCTAAAAATGAGGATGTATGTGATGCTGTCGGATGATCCGGATAATTTTGCCTATTTATTCAGAAGGGGCCTGTTCAAAACGCCGGGACTTGATGTTCGTGCATTTAAGGTTTATGCCGATGGTGCGCTTGGCTCAAGAGGTGCCTGCCTGTTGCAACCTTACAGCGATCAAAAAAACTGGCGTGGCTTTTTGCTGAGCAGTCAGAAACATTTTCAGGATGTAGCCGAAAAATTGGCCAATAAAGGCTTCCAGATGTGTACCCATGCTATTGGTGACTCGGCAAACAGGGTGATGCTTAAAATTTATGCCAGCGTACTAAAAGGTAAAAATGACCGCCGATGGAGAATTGAACATTCGCAGGTTTTAGCGCCGGAAGATATAAAGTTATTTGGCGAGTACAGTATTATTCCGTCTGTACAGCCCACACATGCCACGTCAGATATGCGTTGGGCAGGCGACCGCCTGGGTAAAGATCGCCTGAAATCAGCCTATGCCTATAAGCAATTACTCCAGCAAAACGGGTGGATTCCGTTAGGGACCGACTTCCCGGTTGAAAATATTAACCCGATGTACACGTTTTATGCTGCGGTAGAACGTAAAGATTTGAAAGGTTACCCCGAAGGCGGCTTTCAACCCGAAAATGCTTTAACCAGGGTTGAAGCTTTAAGAGGGATGACCATTTGGGCCGCAAAAGCCAATTTTGAAGAAAAAGAAAAAGGCAGTATTGAACCCGGCAAATATGCTGATTTTGTGATACTGGATAATGATATAATGAAAACAGGCGGTGCTCAACTGCCTAACGTTCATGTTTTAAAAACGTATATAAATGGAGAGAAAGTTTATGAGAAAAAGTAAATGCCGGTTATTGACCCCTGTATTACTGGTGTTTATTTTATTCAATTCGGCTTGTGCACAAAGTCCGTCTGCAAGTGGAGTTGCTTATGTAAACGAAGAAAAGCTGGCAGAGCAATCAACCGTGTTGCTGAATAATGCAGCTTACTTAATTCCTCTTCAAAACCTCGATCAGTTAAAAGTTGCCAGTATCCATTTTAATAATCCTTATGCCGTTGGTTTTGACAGCTTATTAAATAAATATACCAATGTGACTACCTTTAATGGCAATAGCTACATGGGGCCAAAAAGTATGGACAACTTATCGGCCGATTTAAAGTGGTACAACACCATTATTGTACAACTAACCGATGCCGATTTTAATAATTCGCAGATTATTGATTTCATCAACACTAATCAAAAAGTAAAAAATGTGGTGATTGCCCTGTCGGGCAGCAGCAATAGCCTGGCAAAATTGAATTATGTTACTGTACCCATTATCTGGACAGAACATGTTTCGCCGGTTTCTGCTCTTTGGAGTGCGCAGGCCATATTTGGAGGTGTTGCCATTATCCAAAAGCTAAAAAACAATATTTCATACGCTTACAAAACCGACATGGGTTTTATTACCACTAAAACCCGTTTGCAATACACCGTTCCGGAAGATGCAGACATAAACTCGGCCAACTTAACCGAAATTGATAACATTGCCAACGAGGCCATGCGCGAAAGGGCAACGCCCGGTTGCGTAGTGTTGGTGGTAAAGGATGGCAAGGTGATTTTTAACAAAGCTTACGGGTATCACACCTATGATAAAACGATGCCGGATAAGCTGACCGATATTTTCGACCTGGCATCGATGACCAAAATATCAGCCACTACTATGGAAACCATGCAATTGGTTGACCAGGGAAAGCTGAACGTTGATTCAACGGTGGGAAATTATTTACCGATAACCCACAATACCAATAAAAGCGGCTTGCTGGTGCGCGAGTTATTGGAACATCAGGCAGGACTAATACCCGACATCCCAACATTGGAAGCTATAAAGCCTGCCGATAAAAGCACAGACTCATCAGCAGCTTATCCTACCAAGGTAAATGAGCATTATTATTTGAGGAAGGATTATTTTAAAGATGTAATGTGGCCCGAGATGCTGAACTCCACCCTTAAAACCCGTGGGCAATATGTGTACAGCGACTTGAGCATGTGCTATATGCAGCAAATTATTGAAACCATTACCCAAACACCCGAAAACGTTTATACACAGCAGCAGTTTTACAGTCCGCTGGGTATGCAAACTGCCGGGTTTTTACCGCTTTACCGTTTCCCGGCGAGCCAGATAATCCCAACAGAAGACGACCAGGTTTATCGCCATGCCTTGTTGGATGGCTATGTGCATGATCCTACTGCTGCCCTGATGGGAGGCGTTGCCGGGCACGCCGGTTTATTTGCCAGCGCTAACGATGTGGCTATTTTATACCAGATGATACTCAACGGCGGTAGCTATGGCGGCGTGCAATACATTAAGCCCGCAACAGTGGCTCAATTTACAGCCAAACAATCGCCAGTTAGCAGACGTGGTTTGGGTTTTGACCGATGGGACCCTCATCTGGATCATCATTACCCATCAAAACTGGCATCCGACCAAACCTATGGGCATACAGGCTTTACCGGCACCTGCGTTTGGGTTGATCCGAAATATAACCTGGTTTATATTTTTCTATCCAACCGGGTACACCCTAACCTGGGTAGTAAGTTGTCCAGCTTAAATATCCGCCCGAGGATACAGGATGTGGTTTACGAGGCGATACAAAAGGGAATGTAGGCGTTTTAATTTCGGAATGCGGATTTTCGATTTCGGATTAAGGAAGGCTATATCTTGAACTTTTGAGGATTCCTTCGACTGTCCCAAATAGTCAATATCTCAATATATTCAGGGGTTATTTTATAATACATATAATAATCCCTGATGATTTTTATTCTGATAAAGGCAAGTCCTGTTGGTTTACCTGATTCGGGAAACTCAAGAAGTTGCTCTATACCATCTCCGAATAGCTTTGAAAGTTTTATACTATATGAAGTTGATTTATTTCTGTTAAACCAATATTCAAGAATTTCAATTCTTTCCTGATGTGCTCTTATTGATCAGCGTGCTTCTCTAGCCATTCGTCAACACGCTTGTTTGATTCTTTATTTGATAGGAAAAGACCTTTGCTAATTTGGTCAAGTCCAATATTTACAGCTTCAATTTCTTCGGGACTCATTTCGTAAACATTTTCAACCTGTTCTTCAAAATCAAACACCCGTGATAATTGTCTTAACAACTCAGCATCATCTGTGCTCTTTATTTTAGCAATCAGCTTTTTTTTAAGTTCGACGTCTGTAGGCATAATAAGCTCCTCTAACTCAAAAATACTAATACCATTTTACAAATCCTCGTCCAGATGTCCTAAATCTAAAATCAAATACTACCTTTGCTTTATAATTCTCAAGGGGTGCCTTGCTTTGGTCGCAAAATAAACTGCAGATTATTTTACCAAACTGAAAGACAGGCTGAGATCAAACCCGTTGTGTTTAGCTCAAAGACGTAAGTCAGAAGTCTTGGTTCTGTATAACAGCCCAATGACATAATGACTAATGAAACAATGACTAAACACATACACCTGATCCGGGTAATGCCGGCGTAGGGAGAGGTAACAAGTTAAGTGTACTGCGTATTCGCCCTGATGCGGCAGATGGTTTAACTCATTTTATTGTTTAATTTATTTTGAAAAATTTACTTACGGCGGTTTTCGCCTTGCTGTTGCCTGTCCTGGCATCGGCCCAATTCACTATTTCCGGAAAAATTTCCGACCAACAAACCGGCGAAACACTGCCCGGAGCAACCATTAGCCTTACCGGCACGCATACCAGCGTAGCTGCAGATGTATCCGGCATTTACCAGATCAACGGTTTACAAGCCGGTAATTACACTATCAAGGTATCGTACATCGGCTATCAGGTGGCAACAAAAAACATCGTGCTTAATAGCAATCAAAATTTTGATTTTAAGTTAAGCAAATCCAATTTACTAACCGAAGAGGTTACCGTAACAGCTACGCGTGCATCGGCCAATTCGCCCATCGCTTTTACCAATTTAACTAAGAGCGATATTGCTCCCGATAACACCGGCAGGGGCTTTGAATATCTGTTAGATCAAACCCCATCGGCAGTGGTATCATCAAATGCGGGTGCCGGGGTGGGTTATACCAGTGTGCGTATTCGGGGTTCGGATGCTACCCGTATCAACGTAACCCTTAATGGCATCCCGTTAAATGATGCCGAAGACCAGGGTGTTTATTTTGTTGATTTGCCCGATCTGGCATCATCTGTAGATAATATACAGGTGCAGCGGGGTGTAGGTACATCCACCAACGGCGCAGGTGCTTTTGGCGCAAGTATCAATATCCAAACCACTACCCGCATAGATACCGGTTATGTTGAGCTGAACAACTCTGTTGGCTCTTACGGCACTATTAAAAATACAGTTGCTTTAGGGACCGGATTATTAGATGGACATTTCAGCGTGGATGGTCGTTTTTCTGATATTAATTCTGATGGCTATATTGACCGTGCTTTTTCTCACTTAAAATCATTCTTTTTAACCGGTGCTTATTACGGAAAGAACAGTGTATTGCGCATGAATGTGTTTTCGGGCTATGAGCGTACTTACCAGGCCTGGGACGGTGTGCCGCAGGATAGTGTTCTGGCAGGTAATCGTCGTTATAATCCATTGGGTTCGGAGAACGTTAATGGTACAGCCCCGTTTTATGGTAATCAGACAGATAATTACACGCAGAATTATTACCAGTTATTGTACGACCAAAAATTATCTGATAAGCTTTCCTTTAGCGGTGCCCTGCACTTTACCAAAGGTTATGGCTATTATGAAGAGTATGCGATAAATGATTCTTTAAAAAATTATGGTCTTAAACCGGTAACAGTAGGCGGCACCACTATTTCTGCAACCGATTTGACCCGGCAATTGTGGTTGAGCAATAATTTTTACGGGGCAACTTATAATTTCACTTACCGCCCGCAAAAAAATGCAACGTTTACATTAGGCGGCGCTTATAACGAATACGATGGCGACCATTACAATAACATTCAATGGACGGCTCAAAGTGCCGGCATTACGCCGGGTTATCAGTATTCGGAAAACACCGCTCAGAAAAACGACTTTAATATTTTTGCCCGTGCCGAATATCATTTAGGTAAGTTCCTGCTATATGGCGATATGCAGTACCGCCATATTTACTACTCATTTTTAGGGTTTGATGAATTTTTGAACAACGTGCAGCAGCAGGTTGATTTAAACTTTTTTAACCCCAAAGCTGGTATTACTTACCAGTTGACAGATCGCAGCAATGTGTACGCATCGTTCTCGGTAGGCAATCATGAACCTGACCGTGATGATTACACTCAATCAACCCCACAAAGCAGGCCAAAGCCTGAAACTTTGGATGACTGGGAAGTAGGTTACCGTACCCACAGCTCCATTTTTAGCGGTGGCATCAACGGGTTTTATATGCATTATGATAATCAGCTGGTGTTAACCGGTGCATTAAATGATGTGGGCGCAGCTATCCGCAGTAATGTGAAAGACAGCTACCGCGAAGGTATTGAAGCCGATGGCAAGCTAATTATTACCAAGCAATTAAGCTGGGGACTTAATGGTGCCATCAGCAGTAACAAGGTTTACAATTTTCAGCAATATTTAACCGATTATGATAACGGTGAAACGGTTTTATACAAGCAATACGCTAAAACAGATATTGCCTATTCGCCGAGTTTTGTTGGTGGCAGCACCATCAGTTATCACCCAACATCGCATGCCGAAATTGCTTTTATCAGCAAATATGTAGGCCGGCAATATCTGGATGACACCTCTGATGTTTCGCGCTCGCTGGATGCTTACTTTGTTAATGATATCCGCCTGAATTATAATTTCAGTATAAAAGGCGTGAAAAATATTGGCATAGGCTTGCTGATTAATAACATTTTCAGCGAGAAGTACCAGTCTGACGGGGCGACTTATCCAGATATTGAAGGCGGTAAAGTGGTTAACTATAATTACTTTTTTACCCAGGCGCCTATCAACTTTTTGGCATCGCTTAACTTAAAGTTTTAATTTGACGACCTGCTATGCATGATTGGATTAAATTATTTGAAGAACAATTACAGCAAACCACTCTATTGGAGTGGCTTGCTGTAATTTTAGGCGTAGCCGAAGTATTATTGGCGCGGGTTAACAATGTATGGCTTTACCCTGCGGGCATTGCGGGCACCTTAATCGGTATTTACCTGTTGCTGATTGCTGGTTTATATGCCGAATCAGCCCTAAATGTTTATTACCTGGTAATGAGCATTTACGGCTGGGTTTTCTGGCTCTCAAAAAGCGGCAAGCAGGAAGTAAAGATCTCCTGGTGCAACAAAAGGGAATGGACTATAACGCTAACCATAGTTTTTGCCGGGTGGCTGATATTGTATGTGCTGCTCAAAAAGTTTACCACATCAAACGTACCTTTCTGGGATTCATTTGCTTCGGCAACAGCTTGGGCAGGTATGTGGTTGCTGGCTCGCCGTAAAATTGAGAACTGGATATTGCTGAACATCAGCAACCTGGTGGCCATCCCTTTGTTGTTTTATAAAAAACTCCCTATGCTGGCCCTGCTGACACTGTTTTTATTTGTGATAGCTTTTTGGGGATATTTTGAATGGGCAGGCATCTACAAAAAAGAAAATCGGGAGCCGGAGCCTGCGTTAAGCTAATGAGCCGGAAGCATATCCCACACCCATCAGCCTTTATTGAACAGGATTGGCAGCAGCTGATACGACAAACTGCCGCCGAAGCAGAGCATATGGGCAAGCTGCACCCAAAGCAACTAAACCTTATTTACCAGCAAAAATGGTTTAAGGCACTTATGCCCACCGCCTACGGCGGACTTGATTTAACCATTCCCCAACTGGTACGTTTACAGGAGGGCCTGAGCTGGGCAGATGGTAGTTTTGGCTGGGTGTTTACACTTTGCTGTGGTGCAGGCTGGTTTGCCGGTTTTATTAATCCCGAACTAGCTGCTGATTTATTTGCAGCTGAAAAAACCTGTTTGGCCGGCAGCGGTGCCTCAACCGGCGAAGCTGCTATATTGCCTGATGGCTATCTGCTGAATGGTATATGGAACTACGCCAGCGGCGCTTATCATGCAACGCATTTCACAGCTAATTGCATTATCAAAAATAACGATGAAACGGTATTGAATCCGGATGGTAGTCCGTTGATATTGCCCTTTATTGTCGATAAAAAAGATGTGGAACTGCTGGACACCTGGAAATATGTAGGTATGGTGGCAACAGGCAGTAACTCTTTTAAAATAGAAAATGTAAAGGTTGATAAAAGCCGTTGTTTTAAAATAGATGCGGATGCTGCCACGCTTCAAAATGAGCTTTACCAGTATCCCTTTTTGCAATTGGCAGAAGCTACCCTCGCAGCAAATATTATGGGTATGGCTATTCATTTTGTTGACCTGGCCGAAGAGATAATTCAGCACAGAACAGCGCTTGGAAAATATACCGAACTGCAAAAAGTTTTACTGAGCGGCAAATTGGTTAACATTAAGGCGAAGTGCAACCAGGTACACGAAAGTTTTTATAATGCTGTTGATGAGTCGTGGGAGACCAACAATAAAGCGGCATTGAACCAGGTGAGTATAACCAGCCGCAGGCTGGCCCAAACAGCGCGCAGGCATGTTGATGAGCTGTATCCGTATTGCGGCTTGATGGCGGCATCGCCTGATACAGAGATCAACAGGGTTTGGCGCGATGTGCATACCGCAAGTCAGCATACGCTGTTAACCTTTGAAAGTTAATTCAGGGTTATCATTCTGTTAATGCAAACATTATATTATATTTTGTTTGCTTTATGGATATTTGCGCTTAATTAAATTCATCTCAAATGAGGATCAGACATTTACTTGTAATAACATTAGCTTTTGCCGCAGTATCTGCATCGGCACAAATAAAAAAGAAAACCCCAGCTACTCCGGCAGCCACACCTGCCGCTGTTTCTACTGCATTGCCACGCCCTAAACTGGTTGTTGGCCTGGTAGTTGACCAAATGCGCTGGGACTACCTATACCGTTTTTACGATCGTTACCAAAGCAATGGCTTTAAGCGTTTATTAAACGAAGGCTTTAGCTGCGAAAACACCCAGGTTGATTATATCCCAACCGTAACCGCCGCAGGGCATACCTGTATTTATACCGGCTCGGTGCCCTCATTAACCGGCATTGCGGGTAATGATTTTATTATCCAGGCTACAGGTAAATCAGTATACTGTACCGAAGATACTACCGTGCAAACAGTTGGCAGTACTTCAAAAGCGGGACAAATGTCGCCACGTAATTTGTTAACCACTACGGTTACTGATGAGTTAAGGCTGGCTACTAATTTCCGCTCAAAAGTTATTGGCATTGCATTAAAAGATCGCGGGGGTATTTTACCTGCCGGGCATACTGCCAACGCTGCTTACTGGTTTGATGACAAAAGCGGCAACTGGATAACCAGTACCTACTATATGAATGACCTGCCGCAATGGGCAAAGGATTTTAACGACCAGAAACTGGCCGAAACTTATTTAAAGCTTGATTGGACACCACTGTACCCTATAGATACTTACATACAAAGCTCGCCCGACAGTAATCGTTACGAAGGCAAATTTAAGGGGATGACCGCACCAACTTTACCTGTTAAAACATCGGCTATTTATAAAGGGAATTTAGGATTGATCCGGTCCGTGCCTTTCGGTAATACTTTTACCCTCGATTTTGCAATAGCGGCCATCAATGCCGAACAATTGGGTCAGCATGATGTAACCGACTTTTTGGCGATCAGCCTGTCATCACCCGATTATATAGGCCACCAGTTTGGTATTAATGCAGTTGAAATAGAAGATAATTATTTAAAGCTTGACCGGGATATAGCCAACTTTTTAACCTATCTGGATGCTAAAGTGGGCAAAGGAAATTATACCATATTCTTAACAGCCGATCATGGCGCTGCGCATAATACCGCGTTTTTAAATGATCATGGCATCCCGGCCGGTGTATGGGATGATGGCGATGCGCTGAAAGACCTGAATAAGTTTTTATTAGATAAATACAAGGTTGATGGGCTGGTGTTAAGCTTAACTAACTACCAGGTGAACTTTAATTATAAAACTGTAAACTATTTACACCTAAGTGAAGACAGCCTGAAAAAAGACTGTATCAGTTTCCTTGAGAAGCGCCCGGAGATTGCTTTTGTGGTAGATATGAAAAAGGCTGCAACAGCAGCTATTCCTGAAGCATTGCGTACCCGCATAGTTAATGGCTACAATGCCAAAAACAGCGGCGAAATTCAAATTATTTTGAACCCTGCCTGGTTTACAGGTCATGGTTCTGGCGATAGCGGCCCAACAGGAACAACACACGGCACCTGGAATCCTTATGATAACCATATCCCATTGGTATTTATGGGCTGGGGTATTCAGCATGGCAGCGCTGTTCGCGAAACGCACATGACGGATATTGCGGCAACTGTAGCTGCATTATTACACATTCAGGCACCAAACGGTTGCATTGGTCAGCCAATAAGCGAAGTGTTTAAAAAATAAATATTGGTCCGGAAGGCGGAAAAGTCCGAAAGAAACAGAGACGCAATTAAAGAAAAATAACGTCATTTGTAAAAATAATCTTTCGGACTTTCCCAACCGAAGCCATGAAAAAATACATCTCCAAATTCCATTACCTCACACAGGATTTGCCTCGCCGCAGTCACCCGGAGCAGGTTATGATAGCCTGTGAAGCGGGCGCCAACTGGATCCAATACCGGTGCTTAACTAAAGCTGGCGATGAACTAATAGCTGAAATTAACCAGATTGCCGCTGTTTGCGACGATTGGGGCGCAACACTCATTTTAACTAACCATTATCATCTGTTGGATAAAGTGGATGCCCAGGGCGTACATATGGAAGATTTTGATGCTGATTTAAAAGCTATCCGCTTAGCTATCGGCGATGATAAAACATTAGGCGTATCAGCCACTAACGTCTCCGACTTACTAAAAATACAACAAACCGGGGTGGTTGATTACTGCGGATACGGCCCATTTGCGCATACCGAAACAAAGGCCAATAACTATGCCCTGCTGGGTTTTGATGGTTACCGCGAATTGCAAAAGCACCCGGACATTGAATTGCCTGTTATAGCAGTTGGCGGCATCAGAATAAATGATGTGGAGCATTTGCTGGAAACAGGTATTTATGGCGTTGCTGTATCATCAGGTGTTAATTTGGCCGCAGATCCGGCACGGGCTTTGAAGGAATTTTATCAGCAGATATATTAGTACATTTACCATACAAAAATCAGCCCATGTCATCGCATCATGTAGTTCGTGAAAAACAGGAACCTGCGCTCCTTGTACTGGGGATGGATAGTTTTGACGACGAAATGCTGGGGCAATTATTGGAATGGAGCCCTACCGTTATTACCACTCAGCAAACGGCCGAAAAGTTGAACACTTACGGTATTAAAATCGACTGGATGATTACCAGCGGCGATGATGATGAGCTTCAATCAGATATCAAACTAATGTCGCCGGGTGATGATAATTTAACGGATGCAGCGCTTAAATACCTCATAAGTTATGAATATCCTGCGGTTAATATTATAACCGATAAACTGAACCTGAAGGATTACGAACACTTTGCCAACCAAATTGACCTCGTAATATTTCACAATCAGCATAAAATTTACCCCGTTAACCCCGGTTTCAGCAAATGGAAACCTGCCGGTGAAATAATTGAACTGCTAAGCCCCGCTAGCGACCTGCACTATACCGGACTTGAACACATCGCAAATCATCAGTATAGAACTACGCACGATGGCTTTTTTAACCTCCGCTTTGATGAACCCTTTGTGTTTATTGCAGAAGAGATATAATCGAAAAACAAGTAATATCTATTTTACATTATGACGCAACCTTATGGCCGTAAATTCCGTATTTTTATTAATAGCAAAATGGTATAAACCTCATCAATTATAGTTTTCTGTAATATTTGTGGTTCAATAAAAACATTACCGTTTTTTTAATTATTATTATCAAATAATTAAATGCATATTAAACCGTTAAACACAACATTAGTCTAAAAAGTATAAAATCAATAACGAATAATACAATTATTGGTTTTGCTAAAAAAAGTCATCATGAAAACGATATACAGAAATACAATCCACATTGCTTTAAGCGCACTTTGCTGCATGTTTTTAGCAATCCCCGCCAGTGCGCAACGTACCGGTAGTAGCGGCAGCAGCAGCTCAAGTGGCGGCGGTGGCAGCAGGTCATCATCAGGTGGTGGTGGCGGTGGTGGTTCAAGGCCGTCAGGCGGCGGTGGCACAAGTGCCCGCCCGGCCGGAGGCGCTAATTTTTCACATCCCTCAGGTGGTGCAGGCGTCGGCAATCAGCATGGCGTTCCGGCAGGAAGAGGCCCGGTTTATGTTGACCGACAGGGAAATATTATTCATAACAACGTTGGTGTACAGCGCACCGGTGTTGTTGCTACCCAACATGGTTTTTATACTCCAGGTACAGGTGTAAGAGGCCCGGTAGGTACAGGTGTCCAAAGTTATCGTAATTCGCCGCCAGTTGGCTACGGTCGTGGTCCGGCAGGATACTGGGGTAATCATGGATATTATTATAATAATCATGGCTATTACTCCAGCTATTATTTGCCAAGGCTTGGTTTTACTTGCAGCGTATTGCCTTACGGTTATTATCCTTTTTACTTTGGCGATTACCAATATTTTTATAGCGATGGTTTATACTACCAGTATGAAAATGACCAGTATACCGTAGTTGAGCCGCCAATTGGCGCACAGGTTACTACCTTACCTGCCAATGCCCAATCTATCACCATAAACGGCCAGCAATACTACGAGCTGAATGGCGTATACTATCAGCCGGTTACTAAAGATGATGGCAGCGTGGTTTATATGATTGCCGGTAAAGACGGTGTTTTAAATACGCAGGACGATCAGCAACAGCCTCAGGGTCCGCAAATTGGCGATATTGTAACTCAATTACCGCAAGATTGCAGAAAAATAACAGTTAACGGCGCCAAGCTGTACGTATCTCCTGATGGTGTTTATTATCAGCAGCAGGTTGATCAAAACGGTGCTACGACTTACAAAATTGTTGGCTTACCATCAGACGAACCTGATCAAAACCAATAGCCTATAAAATTTATTAAAAAAGGCGGATGAGGTTACTTATCCGCCTTTTTTATGCGCCATTAAGCCCCACCTAAACGGCGAAGCCCTCATGAATACCGTAAAAATTAAACAAAATATGAATAATCCTCCCCGGTAGCGGGGACTTAAAAAAACAAACGCGAACGAAGCTAAAGTCTCCCCTTCCGGGGGAGATTTAGAGGGGGCTGTATGCCTGGCTCCTTAGCTTAATGAGCATTGATTGGTTTATAAAAACCAATCAAATGCTAATATAATATTGATGTGCGGGCTTTATAATTCCCTACTTTTACTTTGTTAACGCTATCTATATGAACAAACGCCTTTTTTGCCTGCTGTTGCTAATATTGTCAAGTAATTTATATGTAAGCGCCTTAAACAAGTCCGGCGATTTAAAATTATTTAATGGCGATGATCCACATGTGCAATATACCGGCAGGATCTCCTTAAAAAATCCGCTTGTACCACGGATTTGGGCACCTGGAGTTTATATTAAAGCGAAGTTTAAAGGTAGCAAATTTGAGCTATTAATTAGTGACGAGGTGCCCGGCGATAATAACCATAACTACCTGGAGATAGTAATTGATGGTAAAAACCCCTATCGCATCAAGCTAAAAGATAAAACTAATGTGATCAGTGTGCCCGATGGCTTGTCGGATATCGAACATACCATATTAATTTGCAAAGATACCGAATCAAACATCGGCTATATTGATGTAGTGGGCTTTAGATGCGAGGCACTTTTACCCTTACCGGCGAAGCCTAAAAGGCAAATTGAATATTTTGGCGATTCAATTACTAGCGGCACAGGGATGGATCTATCGGTAATCCCCTGCGACAAAGGGCAATGGTACGACCAGCATAACGCCTATATGAGCTATGGCGCTCGTACATCACGCAATCTGGACGCGCAATGGCAGTTAACCTCGTTGGCGGGAATCGGCCTGATACATAGCTGCTGTAATATGGATGTGGGGATGCCCCAGGTTTATGATAAAGTGTTTTTACGCGCAGATTCAATTAAATGGGATTTCAAAACTTACCATCCGGATGTGGTTACCATTTGCCTTGGGCAAAACGACGGCCCGCAGCAAGATTCAACCAAATTTTGTACTGCCTATGTTAACCTGGTAAAAGCCTTAAGGCAGCATTATCCTAAAGCCGATATTATTTGCCTTACCAGCCCGATGGGTGATAAAACACTGACCGCCGTTTTGAAGCGTTATATCACGGCTATAACCAATAACCTGAATGCATCGGGTGATAAAAAGGTTACTAAATACTTTTTCTCGCGCCAGTATCATAATGGTTGCGGCGGCCACCCCGATATGGCTGAACATGAGCTTATCGCCAATGAATTGACAGCTTATATTAAACAGCTAAAAGGCTGGTGAAACAGCGTGCCTAATCCTTCTTAAAATCATAAGGATTATACTCCACAAAGTCGGCTACTTTTACGCGGACGCCGGTTACCTGCCCGTTTTTTACTGTGAACGGAAATACAGCTTTACCATAAGTTGGATCGCTAAAAGTCACATAAAAACGATTGCCGCCTAATGGTTGCAGGTGAGCATACATGCGTGGATGATGTTCAAAGCGGATCTCCAGATCGTTATTTGAACCCTGGGTAATGATAAGATGCCCGTACAAGCTGTTGCTATATTTACCCAAATAAGCTGTAACAGGCAGCGCGGGTAATGGGTTTAAAGCTACAGAATCCCGTAGTTTTTTATCAAGCTCCTGTTCTTTGGCTTGCTCAACTTTAAATCTTTCCAAATAAACATCGCTATAGTTGCGATAAGGTAATTTAAAGTAGGCATCTAAAATCTCCCATCGCAGGGCTTCGTACAATGCATTCTGATCGGTATTGGTTAAAATAATAATGCCCAAATGCTCATCGGGCACTAAAGTAACTGACGACAGGTAGCCATTCACCCCACCATCGTGCATCACCAATTCCGTATTATCATATTGCTGCAAAAACCAGCCAAGGCCGTATAGCTGATAGCCGTTTTCGCCATTCAGGTGGTGGGTTTGCCCTACTATGTCCTGCGGTTCGCGGGTGGCTTTTATGGCGGCCAGGGGTATTACCTGCCTTGCGCCCACCTTGCCATCATTCAGCAGGGCCAGCACCCATTTGCTCATGTCATTTATTGATGAGCTGATAGAACCAGCCGGGGCTAATCCATCAATCTGTGCATACGGAATGGCCGATAACCGGCCATCGATCAGCGTATGCGGCACGGTGCGGTTAAGTTGTTTGGGCATACTGGCAGTAAGCGCAATGGTATTAATCATCCCCAGCGGAGCAAAAATGGTTTCTTTCAGATAGATTTCCCAGGGCTTATTGGTAACCACCGGAATGATTTGCCCTGCCGTTAAAAATGCCGAATTGGTATATCCCCATTTGGTACGGAACGGATAAATGGCCTTTACCTCACCCAGCTTCTCAATAATCTGGTCGCGGGTAAGATCGGTATTATAAAAAGTAAAATCGCCCTGAAAAGTCTGCAAACCAAGGCGATGACATAACAAATCGCGAATAGTGGCCATTTCGCCGGCAGGTTTGTTTTCCAGCTTAAAATTGGGCAGGTATTTGGTAACCTTATCATCCAGCGACAGCTTGTTTTGTGTTTGCAACATGGCTAGCATGGTAGCGGTAAATGCTTTGGTATTACTCCCTATCATAAAAAGGCTGTTGATATCTACCTTAGCCGGATCGCCCAGTTCTTTAATGCCATAGGCCTTCATCAGCACAATCTTATTGTCTTTTACAATACAAACCGCAGCACCGGGAATGCGCCAATTGGTGAGCGCGCGATTAATATAATAGTCTAAACTATCCTTAACAAACTTACTCCTGTCGACATGCTGGGCATAGCTTGCCGTAATGCAGCTGTATAACAGGGTTAAAAATAGAAGTGTCTTTTTCATAACGCAGTATTTGAGTAGCGGGGCACTAATTCTACTAATTTATATGATTTTCGGCTATTATGATGGTGTCATCGCTTTTAATTGGCGCAAATCGCATAAATTCGTTGCTGTTAGCGTTTACTCAATGCTAATTTATAGCAAAGCTACCGCAGGTTTTACCATAAGGAAAATAAAAAACGAAACTAAAAAACTATTAACTGATGAATTTAAAACTTTACCGTTCAGCATTATTTGTAAGCGCTTTTTCGCTGCTAATGCTTACGCAGGTGGCAGTAAAGGCCCAGCGGGCCAAAACGCATTGGGCTGCCGATGGCTACCAGTACTATCGCGCACAGGGTGGCGATATTGTAGAACTGGATATCCGCGATGCCAGTAAAAAAACTGTTTTAGCAAGCAAAGAAGCGCTTACACCGGCAGGTGGTCAGCCGCTTTCGGTTGCCAACTTTACCCTTTCAACTGATGGGCAAAAGATTTTGATATTTACCAATACCAAGCGCGTTTGGCGCTACAATACCCGCGGCGATTACTGGGTGTATGACATAGCCGCCAAAACGTTAAAACAGATTGGAGCAAGCAGACCAGCCACATCATTAATGTTTGCTAAACTATCGCCCGATGGCGCAAAAGCGGCTTACGTGAGCGAACACAATTTGTTTACTGAGGATTTGGCTACCGGTACTATTAAGCAATTAACCTTTGATGGCACCGATAAACTCATTAACGGCACGTTCGATTGGGCCTATGAGGAAGAGTTCGACTGCAGGGACGGATTCCGCTGGTCGCCTGATAGTAAGTCTTTAGCTTATTGGCAGATTGATGCCAGCAAAATAAAAAAATATGAAATGCTCAACACAACCGATTCTATTTACCCTTATGTGGTTCCGGTTGAGTACCCTGTTGCAGGTGAAGATCCAAGCTCGTGCAAAATTGGGGTGGTTGATATTAGCACCGCTAAAACTACGTGGTTAAATATTCCGGGCGATGCTGTGCAGCACTATATTCCGCGTATGGAGTGGACTACTGATGCTAATGAGGTAATCGTAGAACAATTGAACCGCGCACAAAACGAGAGTAAAATATTTATTGCCAATGTATCAAACGGAACTGCCGCTTTAATACATGAGGAGCAGGATAAGGCCTGGATAGACGGCAAATCGCGCTGGAACGGCGGCGATCCTACCGGCTGGGAATGGATAGAAAAAGGAAAAGCCTTTATTTGGGTGAGTGAAAAAGATGGCTGGCGCCATATTTACAAAATTAATCGTGATGGCAAAGAAAGCCTGATTACAAAGGGCAATTATGATGTAATAAGCCTTACCTTATTGGATGAAACAGGTGGTTATGTTTATTTTATGGCTTCGCCTGATAATGCTACGCAAAAGTACCTGTATCGCATTAAAATAAAAGGAGGCAATGCCGAACGCTTAACGCCGACCGATCAGCCGGGTACGCATAGCTATGAGCTATCGCCGACCGGCAAAATAGGTTTGCATACATTCTCTAACAGTTATACGGCACCGCAAAACGAGGTGGTAAGCCTGCCCGAGCATAAACATTTAAGCGGTACAGATATTAAGCTGAATACAGATGCTAAAAACAAGCCCGAGTTTTTTAAAGTAACAACAGTTGACGGTGTTACGATGGACGGCTGGATGGTTAAACCAACCAAATTTGATTCGACCAAAAAATACCCGGTAGTATTTTACGTGTACAGCGAGCCTGCTGGCGCCACCGTTACCGATAGCTACGGCAGTAGTCGCAATGGTGAATACGTGGGCAATATGGCCGATGATGGTTATATCTATATTTCGTTAGATAACCGTGGTACACCTACTCCTAAAGGCGCTGCATGGCGCAAGGCTATTTACAAAAATATAGGCATTGTAAATATTCAGGATCAGGCAATGGGTGCCAAGGAAATATTGAAATGGCCATTTGTTGATACCAGCCGTGTGGCAGTATGGGGATGGAGCGGTGGCGGTTCCTGCACACTTAACCTGATGTTTCAGCATCCGGAGATATACAAAACCGGTATCGCAGTAGCGGCAGTGGGTTGGCAGTTAACTTACGACAATATTTACCAGGAACGCTATATGGGTGTGCCGACGGATAGTGCAGGCAGAGCCGTATTTATAAAAGGATCGCCGGTTACCTATGCCAAAAATCTGCGTGGTAACCTGCTATACGTACATGGCACCGGCGATGACAATGTACACTACAAAAATGCCGAAATGCTGATTAACGAACTGGTGAAATATAACAGGCAGTTTCAGTTAATGTCGTACCCTAACCGCACGCATGGTATATTTGAAGGGCCAGGTACAACTTTGCATTTGCGCACGCTTTATACCCAGTATTTGAAAGATCATTGCCCTCCGGGAGCTAAATAATAGTTTAGTACGAAATAAGATGTATGAGCGGACGGCCGAAAAGGTTGTCCGCTTTTTTTATGGATTTAAAAATTGGTTCACATTGGAATATCTTCGCCGTTACCACCTGTTTTTAATGATGGGCGTATAGTAGCAATATCGGCTTCAAAATCTGTTTTTCGGCCAAGCAGGGTAAAGTTTTCGGCCACTACTTCAGTGGTGTATTTTTTTATACCCTCTTTATCGTCAAATGAGCGGGTGCGTAATTTACCTTCAATATAAACCAGCCGTCCTTTTTGTAAATACCTGGCAGCAACATCAGCTAATCCGCGCCACATTACAATATTGTGCCATTCGGTTTGTTCAACCTTGTGCCCGTCTTTATTAAATGTTTCTGAAGTTGCCAAAGGAAAACTAACTACCGATACACCACCCTCCAGCGACCGTGCCTCAGGATCTTTCCCTAAGTGACCTACCAATATTACTTTGTTTACACCTGACATATATTTCAAATCAACAAAAATTATATTACAAATTAAAAATATTTTTTAGAAATATAAAAATGATTTTTGGCATCGCTAATTTTTGAAGGTTTTGAATAGCCGTAAAGAAATATTGTTCTTTTAATTTAATGGGTTGATTATTAAGAATTATAAGCCGTACATGCAGGCGCTGATGAGTAAGAATGTGTTTTTTTACCGGTAATATTTCTGATAATTTAATGTCTGTTCCGAAAATTTCTTTAACCATTGGTAAATAAAATAATTCTTCGGGTGTAAGTAGTGTGTCTGTCTCTACCAGCGGCAGGTCGTACATATTGGCCCAGATGTCCTTGTCGTCCCTCTTGTTCATCAATACCGTATCACCATCGGTAACTAAAAAGTAATTAAAATAGCGGTCGCGTACCTTAATCTTGTTTAGTTTTACAGGGAGACTATTAACGGCGTTATGTAAAAAAGCGTAACAATCCTGTCGCACCGGACAAATACCGCAAGCCGGATTTTTGGGTTTGCACAACATGGCGCCAAACTCCATCATGGCCTGATTGTGCAGTCCTGGTTGTTGCTTGTTAAGCAATTCGTTGGCGGTTTGCTGAAATAATTTTTTGCCTTTCGGGCTGTTAATGGGTTCGTCAATGCCGAAGTAACGTGCCAGTACGCGGTATACGTTTCCGTCAACCACTGCCTTTGCTTCTCCTGCCGAAAATGATGCTATCGCGGCAGCGGTATACTCGCCAATGCCCTTTAATTTGAGTAGATCATCATATTTTTGTGGAAAACTGCTGTTATAGTTATCTACTACCATGCGGGCGGTTTTAAGCATGTTGCGCCCACGCGAATAATAGCCCAATCCCTGCCATAATTTTAAGATATCATCTTCGGGGGCGGCGGCAAAACTAAGCACATCAGGATACTGCTCCAGGAATCTTTGAAAGTATGGTAAACCCTGTTCTACACGTGTTTGCTGTAAAATAATTTCCGAAAGCCATATAACATAAGGGTCTGAAGTATGCCGCCAGGGAAGGTCGCGTTTGTTTTGCTGATACCATTTTAGCAGTTCGTTTGAAAAACTCATTTATGCAAAAAGTTAGGTTCAAATCACGCCATTTTTTTGCGAAATAAGCCTGTAGAAAGTCACATTTTTGTGGGGATTAAAAAAAATATGTTAATTATTTCAATCTTTAGGAATAAAGAGATACTTTTGCAACCCCAAAACAGTTAAGTAATTATATAAAAAATAAAAGAAAATCAGATATGACTAAGGCAGAAATTATAACTGAAATCTCATCCAAAACAGGCATTGAGAAAGTGGACGTGCAGGAAACTGTTGAGGCGTTTTTTAAAGTTGTTAAAAACTCAATGGTTGGTGGCGAAAACGTTTATGTAAGAGGTTTCGGAAGTTTTGTTGTAAAGAAAAGAGCTAAAAAAACAGCGCGTAATATTTCAAAAAATACTGCCATTATCATTCCCGAGCACTTTGTGCCAAGCTTTAAACCAGCTAAAACTTTTGTTGACAAGGTTAGAACCGGTAATAAAGTAAGCAAATAATTAAGGACATGCAGAAAAAACAAATAATCGTAGTGGTAATAGTATTTGCTATTATGGGTTATTTGTTTTTTTTGCCTGTAAAAGGGATTGTAAAACACAAAGAAGCAGAAGGGCACACTAATACTACTGCTGCCCCGGCGCGCCAGGCGGCCAATGTAACTGTCGAAATGGTATCGGCAGCGGCAAAGGTTACCATAGGCCCTGCTCTATCGGCTCAGATAAATGACGCCGAAAATCAGTTAAAAAGTGCAAGTGACGATGCTGCAAAGGTAGTTTTAGAAAAGAAACTGGCTAAGCAGTGGGATGATGTGAATCAACCGGCACCGGCAGCATTTTATTACCAGGCAATTGCCGGTAAGGAAAACACTTTTGAAGACTGGTCAATTGCAGGAAGCCGCTTTAATGACGCTTTTAAACTTACACAAGACACTGCAGCGCAACCCGCATTTGTAAATAATGCAATTGCCTGTTTTAAAAACGCAACTAAGCTGAAACCCGAAAACCTGGATGCAAAAACAGGATTGGGAATTGCTTATGTAAACCAAACGAGTTTGGGCATTACCGATCCGGATGGCGGTTCGCCAATGCAGGGAATTATGTTATTGCTTGATGTTGTTAAGCAGGACCCTAATAACCGCAACGCGAATTTAAGCCTGGGGCTGTTTGCCATGAAATCGGGCCAGTACCAAAAGGCCGTGCAAAGGTTTAAAAGCATTATTGCACAAAAACCCGAAGTTGAACCGTACTTTTACCTTGCTGAAAGTTACAAACAACTGGGGATGAAAAAAGAAGCTATTGAAGCTTATCAAAAATGTAAAGACATGATGCCCGATGCGGCATTTGATCAGCGCATTGATGAGTATATTAAGGAATTAAAAAATTAAGTAACAAATTAAAACATTACTATTATGCCCAGCGGTAAAAAACGTAAAAGACACAAAATGGCTACCCACAAACGTAAAAAACGTTTAAGAAAGAACAGACATAAAAAGAAATAAGCTGGTACCCCAGGCTTATACATCTGTTTTAAGGACAGGTAATTTTGTTTTTTACCCACTTATTAACGTGCGGCTTTTTAGTCGCTTTAAGAAATGGAGTAGCAGTTGATAAAAGAATTAATTATCGATTCATCCCCCAGCGGGACTACTATTGCATTATTACAGGATAAACAGCTTGTAGAACTTCATAAAGAGCAGGTTACCAACAATTATACCGTTGGTGATATTTACCTTGGCAGAATCAAGAAGATTATGCCAGGGCTAAATGCTGCCTTTGTGGATGTAGGCTACGAGAAAGATGCCTTTTTGCATTACCTTGACCTTGGCCCGCAGGTGCAAAGCCTGCTAAAGCTAACCAAACAGGTACGCACAGGAGGTTATCAATCAAAGCTTTTAGATAATTTTAAGCTGGATGCTGATATTAATAAGGGAGGAAAAATCTCTGAAATACTATCAAAAAACCAACTTATACCTGTTCAGATAGCGAAGGAGCCAATTTCAACAAAAGGCCCCCGCTTAAGTTCAGACCTGTCAATAGCCGGTAGATATGTAGTATTAGTACCTTTTTCGGAAGTTACCTCTATCTCAAAAAAGATAAAGAGTAACACCGAACGTAACCGCTTGCGCAAAATTGTTGAGAGCATTAAACCAAAGCATTTTGGCGTAATTATCCGTACAGTTTCTGAAGGTAAGGGCGTTGCTGAATTGCAGAAGGACTTACTGGATCTGATTTCGAAGTGGGAATCATTTATTACGCGTTTACCCTCTGTTGAGCCTGCAAAAAAAGTGCTGGGTGAAATTGACCGTACGTCAACCTTGCTGCGTGATATTTTAAATCCGGATTTTCAGCATATTTATATAAACGATAATAGCTTACACGAGGAAATCCGTTCATACATTCACGAGATATCTCCCGAGATGGAGAATATTGTGCGTTTGCATAAAAACAGCGTGCCAATATTTGAACATTATGGAGTTGATAAGCAGATAAAATCGGCCTTTGGTAAAACGGTGAACCTTGCAGGCGGCGCCTACCTGGTAATTGAACATACCGAAGCGCTGCATGTTATTGACGTAAACAGTGGTAACCGTACTGCAAGCAAAGAAAACCAGGAAGAGAATGCTTTCCAGGTAAATAAAGAAGCAGCCAAAGAAATTGCCCGCCAGTTGCGACTGCGCGATATGGGTGGTATTGTGGTGATTGACTTTATTGATATGCATAAGCCGAATAATCGTAAAGATTTATTCGACTACCTGCGATCTGAAATGAGTCACGACAGGGCAAAGCATACTATTTTACCGCCAAGTAAATTTGGCCTGGTACAAATAACACGTCAGCGTGTACGGCCCGAAATGAATATTGTAACCAGTGAAGTTTGCCCAACCTGTAATGGTACGGGAACTATACGGCCAACTATATTGCTGCTTGATGATATTGAAAATAACTTCAATTACATTTTGGTTGAACAGAATGAAAAAAGCATCACGCTTTGCGTTCATCCTTATATTGAAGCTTACATTAAAAAAGGCTTTATAAACCGCCAAATGAAGTGGTTTTTGAAATACGGCCAATGGATAAAGGTAAAGAGCAACCCTGCTTACCAGATTACCGAATTCCATTTTTTCTCCTCTAAAGACGAAGAAATTAAGTTATAAATATGCAAATTCCGGGTGTACTGATGTGCTGCCGAAATTTGTATATTTATGATTAATAAATACATGCCTCTTTTTTAATAAATTTGCGGCAAATTGTATTTCCCCTGATATATGAACGGAACACTGGCTTTGCTCATAGCATTGATTTCTTATGGAAATGAATACTTGTCAAAGGGAGTTTCTTTTCATCAACTCGATTTTAACAACTCCACGCTTTTATACTGTAATGCAATAGAGTTTAATACAACCGACTCTTTATCAAATACCTTGACCGTTGCCAATAGTCCGCAGCACTGGTTTGAATTTTTGAAAAAGGAGGGCTGTAAAAAACTGAGAATTTGCTACCGGCAATCAAACAGCGCATCACACATCAGAGATTATCAATCTGACAGCTTTTTAGGGGGCGGCGGTCAATGGTTGATTGAGGCTATCTATAACAACTATTCGGGCTATTGGACGTTTGAGCAGCAGGTAACGCGGCCCGATGCTGTTGACAAAAGGATTTTATCTGTAAGCTTGAATGCCATACAAGAAAAATTGCCTCAGTTATCGCCCGTACTACCCGTGGAAAAGGCACGGCAAGATTTATCAGCAGCTTTAGCCGCCATTGAGGAATTTGCCGCCACCAATAAACAGGATCGCTGGGCCGGTATATTCAAAAAAGCACTTGAAGCCCTGAGTAACCCCAAGCCTAATATAGAGTATTACAAAGATTTTATAATCAATGACCAGTACTCCCTACAAAGAAAGCAGCTACTATTTTCGGCAAGCCTTGCCGACGTTTTTGGTGGCATAGGGTCGTGGAATGACATTCTGTATTCAAACATCGAAGCAAACAAAATTAACATTCAGCTTTCTGCCGATTTATATGATAAAATTAATGCTGCCGTGGTAGCTGCGGTAAACAGTAATTAGATTTTTGGTAGACCGCCATTAAAATCAAAAGGTCAGCAGGAGGCTCCGCTGGAGCCTGGATATTATTATACTAATTTCTATAAACAGGAGACTCCGCTGGAGTCAGGTTCTCAATTGTTTTAATAGCTCCAGAGGAGCTGCCTGTTTATAGCAAACCCGCAGTTTTCCCGGCTCCGGCGGAGCCTCCTGTTTTAAATGTGATTGCCGGGGGTTTAACTTCTATCGGTATAAACAATACTAACAATATTAGCATGTTAAAGATTTAATCCGCACATTTGCACATCACTAATCTGCACATCCCAAAATGGCCAAAACTAAATTCGCGTATTTCTGTCAAAGTTGTGGCTATGAATCGGCCAAATGGTTGGGTAAATGTCCCTCATGTTCCCAATGGAATACTTTTGCCGAAGAGATTTTGGAAAAGGCCAATACATCTGTCCCTAATTGGAAAACGGCTTCAACAAGCCTGCAACGGGCAAATAAACCGGTTGAGGTGGCCAACATTACCTTTACCGAAGAACAAAGGCTTCTTACGCCCGATAATGAGTTTAACCGGGTATTAGGCGGTGGTATTGTAGCCGGCTCGTTAGTATTAATTGGCGGTGAGCCTGGCATCGGTAAGTCAACCTTGATGCTCCAATTGGCTTTAAACATGCCTGGATTAAAAGTACTGTATGTATCGGGCGAGGAAAGCGAGCGGCAGATAAAAATGCGCGCAGAGCGACTGTCGGAGATCGGCGCTAAATCCGAAATCAAACATCCGAATTCCGAAATCGGAAAGGGTTGTTATATACTTACCGAAACATCAACCCAAAACATATTTAAACAAATAGAGCAATTGGAGCCCGACCTGGTAATAGTCGACTCGATACAAACCCTGCATTCGGCGCATATAGAATCTACACCAGGAAGTGTATCGCAGGTGCGTGAATGTACCGCTGAGTTGCTGCGCTTTGCCAAAGAGAGCTCGACACCGGTATTCCTGATAGGTCATATCACTAAAGACGGTATGATTGCAGGCCCTAAAATACTGGAGCATATGGTTGATACTGTTTTACAGTTTGAGGGCGACAGGCACCATGTTTACCGCATATTACGAACCGTAAAAAACAGGTTTGGATCAGCATCAGAATTGGGTATTTACGAAATGCTGGGCGAGGGTTTGCGCGAGGTATCCAATCCATCAGAAATACTATTGTCACAGCGGGACGAAGCTTTGAGCGGTATTACCATATCTACCACACTGGAAGGTATGCGCCCCATGATGATTGAAACTCAGGCGCTGGTGAGTACATCACCCTACGGAACCCCGCAACGGACTGCAACCGGTTTTGACACCAAACGCATGAGTATGTTATTAGCAGTGCTCGAAAAACGCTGCGGTTTTAGCCTGGGTAATAAGGATGTATTTCTGAATATTACCGGCGGCATCAGGGTAGAGGACCCGGCGATCGACCTGGGACTGGCAGCTGCCATTATTTCGTCGCACCAGGATATTCCGATTCCGTTTAAAACATGCTTTGCTGGTGAAATAGGTTTATCTGGCGAGATAAGAGCGGTGAACCGGGTTGAACAGCGCATTGCAGAGGCACAAAAACTGGGCTTTGAACAGATCTTTATATCCAAATACAATCTTCCGTCAGGCGGGCAAGACAGGAAAAGTATCGACCTGTCGCGCTATAAAATTGACATCAAAATTGTAAGCCGCATAGAAGAGGTTTTTGAATTGCTGTTTGGGTAATCTAAAGGAAATGACAAGAGTTTTATTATTCCTCGCAATTATCTTTTCTGCGGGTATCCACAATATAAATGATCTTCCAGCCATCGGCAGTTTTCAGTAACTGAAATACATCCACACCACAATGGCTGAATTTATCACCGAGATAAAATTCATAAGGGGCCCAAACGCTGGCTAAATCGCCATCAATATTAACGGTTCCAAAGGTGATGCGCTCATCGTAAATAGCAGTATGAGGCGTGCCTATAGCTTTTACAAAGTCTTTGGCATTCTCTGTGCTCAGTACTGCTTTCCCAGTTTTATCGTACGAAACGCTTTGCAATATCATATCCTTTGCAAAAACGGTGCGCAAAATAGTGCTATCGCCTTTACGCATGCCATCAAAAAGAGTATTGATGGTTTGTTTAACAGCATCAGTAGCGGTTTGCTGGGCAAAAAGACCAACGGAAAACATCAATAATATGCCGGTGATTAGCAGTTTCTTCATATTATTACAAGATAAAGAAATTATACTAAATCGGCTATTTCGTTGGCTTCTTTTTCCTTTTGTGATTTGACTTTATTAAACGCTTCAAGGTTATCATCACTTACCATAGTAATGGATAAACCCATTTTTTCGGCAATGGAAACTAATAACTGAAAGTCTTTTTCTGATTTACCTGATACGATAGCAGCTGCCATTTTTGTAATCCTTATAAAATGGTTTTAATTTTCAATTCATTCATCTGAGCCTCTGCAATAGTCGATGGTGTATCGATCATTACATCACGGCCCGAGTTATTTTTAGGGAACGCAATTACATCGCGGATAGAATCCAAACCTGCAAAAATAGAGCACAAACGGTCAAAGCCCAACGCTAAACCGCCATGTGGTGGTGCGCCATATTCAAAGGCATCCATCAGGAAGCCGAATTGTTTTTGTGCTTCTTCAGGCGAAAAGCCCAGGTGTTTAAACATTAACGCTTGTAACGTACGGTCGTGAATACGGATAGATCCACCACCAATTTCCGAACCGTTAAGTACCAGGTCGTATGCGTTGGCCCTAACTTCGCCAGGGGCTGTATCCAGCAGGGCAATATCCTCGGGTTTTGGCGAGGTGAATGGGTGGTGCATGGCGTGGTAGCGGCCGGTTTCTTCGTCCCACTCCAATAGCGGAAAGTCCAGTACCCATAGCGGTGCAAAAGTATTTTTATCGCGTAAGCCCAAACGGTTTCCCATTTCAAGGCGAAGCTCGTTCAGTTGCTTGCGTACTTTATCGGCCTGTCCGGCTAAAACAAACATGATATCGCCCGGCTCAGCTTCAAATGCAGCTGCCCAGTTGGTTAAATCGTCTTCAGTATAAAATTTATCGACAGACGATTTTAAAGTGCCATCGGTATTATAACGGCAATAAATCATGCCGGTAACACCAATTTGCGGACGCTTTAACCATTCAGTTAGCTCATCAATTTGCTTGCGGGTATACTCGGCACAACCTTTTGCGTTGATACCTACTACTAGTTCAGCATTATCAAAAATGCTAAAGCCATTGCCTTTTGCAATATCATTCAGCTCAACAAACTGCATCCCGAAACGGATATCGGGTTTATCGGACCCATATAAACGCATGGCATCGGCATATTGCATACGCGGGAAGTTATGCAGATCAATCCCTTTTATAGTTTTGAAAAGGTGACGTGTTAAGCCCTCAAAAATATTCAGGATATCTTCCTGCTCAATGTAGGATAGCTCGCAATCTATCTGCGTAAATTCAGGCTGACGATCAGCTCTCAAATCCTCGTCTCTAAAACACTTTACAATCTGGAAGTAACGGTCGAAACCACTTACCATCAGCAATTGTTTAAAGGTTTGTGGCGATTGTGGCAAAGCATAAAACTCACCCGGGTTCATACGGCTTGGTACCACAAAATCGCGTGCACCTTCTGGGGTCGATTTAATCAGCACCGGCGTTTCAACTTCAATAAAGTTTAATCCGTCCAGATATTTACGTACTTCCTGTGCCATTTTGTGGCGAAGCATCAGGTTGTTGCGGATAGGGTTACGGCGCAGATCCAAATAGCGGTATTTGGCACGAAGCTCTTCACCGCCATCGGTTTCATCCTCAATCATAAACGGAGGAATTTTTGATGGATTTAATACTTCAATAGCAGTTACTTCAATCTCAATTTCGCCGGTTGATAGCTTTGCATTTTTACTGGTGCGCTCAATTACAGTACCGGTAACTTTTATTACAAACTCACGACCCAAACCACGGCTTTTTTCGCGCAGCGTAGCATCCGAATCGGTATTAAAGATCAGCTGGGTTAAACCATAACGGTCGCGTACATCAATAAAAGTTGTGCCGCCTAAGTCGCGTGATTTTTGCACCCAACCGCATAATGTAACCGTTTTACCTAAATGGCTGATATTTAATTCGCCGCAAGTATGTGTTCTGAGCATGGTACTGATTTATAAAGTTTGCAAAAGTACATTTTTGAGGTTAAAGCTGAAAGCATAAAGCTAAAAGCTTTAAGAAATACAGAAAGAGGATAATTTGTAAAATGGGAGTATGGCGTTTGCAGATAGCCCCCTCTAAACGGCGAAGCCCTCATGAATGCCTTAAAAATCAATCAAAATATGAATAATCTCCCCGAATTGGGGAGACTTTAGCTTCGACCGCGTTTATTTTTTAAGTCCTCCCTATCGAGAGGATTTAGGTGGGGCTGATCATACGTTCAAACTTTCTTCAAAAAATCAAACAATTTTAACGCACATCGCTTAAATTTATATTTATTGACCAATAGCAATACGCTGAAATGCAATATTATACCATTCCGCCATCCGACGCTTTGAAGCCTTTTGTACGATGCTTCTGGGTGTTGGCGCATGACTTTGCCGATGACGAAGAAACCTATGTCTACCGTTCGGTAGCTGATGGTTGCGTGGAGTTAGTGTTTCATTACCGGGCAGCGTTTAACGAATTGATAACTGATGGACCTGCGCACAACTGGCAATCGGGCATACATTTCCAATCCAATTGTTACCGCAGGTTTGAGACGAGCGAAAGCTTCGGCATTTTTGGGGCTTATATTTATCCTTTTGCGGTACCTTATTTTTTTAATACACCTTCAAATATCACCAGCAATGAGATGCTGGACCTGCAGACCTTTTTAGGCATCGAAGGTCGCGAGCTGGAAGATAAAATAATGACGGCACCCGATAACGCTACCCGCGCTGCACTGTTAACCACCTTTTTAGAGAAAAAATTATTGAACATACGGATGAAGGATAGTGGTATTGCCTCGGCAATAAAATATGTAATTCACTCCCGGCCTATCCATACGGTAACGCAACTGGCAGATCGTTTTAATCTTTCTGAACGGCAGTTTGACCGCAAGTTTAAGGAATATGCGGGGTTTAGTCCTAAAACGTATTTGCGTTTGGTGCGCTTAAACCAGGTGTTGAAACAACATAACCAAAATAAACCGCTGGGCCTTATTGCGCAAGAGTGCGGGTATTATGATCAATCGCACTTTATTCATGATGTTAAGGCGTTTACGGGGTATCATCCGGGCTTTTATTTTTCGGGTAAGGCCGAGGGAACAGAATACCTTTATATTTAAAGATGTCTGGTTTTTACAAGTTATGTGTTATCGGCTAAACTAATTTTGGTAAAAAAACTATTATGAAAAAATTAACCATCCCCCAAGGCTATCAACAGGTAATGCCTTACCTCATTGTTGCAGATGCAGCTGCTTTTATTGAATTCACCAAAAAGGTTTTTGGCGCCGAAGAAGGATATAAAGCCATGCGCGACGAAAAGCTGATTATGCATGCCGAAGTAAAAATTGGCGATAGTGTAATGATGCTGGCCGATGCAACGGAACAATACACCAAACAAGGCGCCGGATTATTCGTTTATGTTGACGATTGCGATCAGGTTTACGCAAACGCATTGGCAAATGGAGCCACAACAAAATCGGAACCTGCCGACCAAAGCTATGGCCGCAGTGCCGGCTTTGAGGATGCTTTTGGGAATACCTGGTGGATCACATCTGTGTGATTTCGGAATTGAGTAAGTACTGATAAATGTTTAATTAAATAAATCAGAATTCGAAATTTCGACATCCGAAATAAAAAGACAATATCTTTGCCCTTCATGATAAAAAAATACCTGCTGTTCATTTTTCTTTTTCTGCTGATACAACTACAAGCCAGGGCGAATTTTAATTACGATGCCAATTGTATTGATGCTTACAAGGCTATTATGAGCTTGAGGCTGAACGAGGCTAGGCAGCTGATACAAAAGGAAAAACAACAGTATCCGCAAAATGGTATTGCGGTGTTGCTGGATAATTATGTTGATTATTTTAGCTTGCTGGCATCCGAAAACAAGGATGATTACGAGCGGTTAAAGGACAATAAATCCAAACGACTATCGGCGCTGGAGGATAATGACAGCAATTCGCCCTATTACCTGTTTGCGCAGGCGGAGGTGTATTTACAATGGTCGTTTTTAAAGGCCAGGTTTGGTGATTATGTGTCATCGGGTTTTGATGCCAAAAAGGCCAATGGCCTGCTGAAGGATAATGCTGAAAAATACCCCGACTTTTTGCCAAATCAAAAAAGTTTGGCGCTGGTGAATGTGATATTCGGCTCCATCCCGGCAAACTTTAAAAGCATTACCCGCTTTTTGGGTATGAGCGGCAATGTACAAACAGGCTTAAAACAGCTGGAAGAATTGCGCACCACCCTGCCCAAAACCAAATACAGCTTTTATAACGATGAGGTGATCTTCTTTTTATGCAATATAAATATTGATGCACTGCATAATTATAGCGCCTATCCGAAGCTAATCACCTACCTGTCGGGCATGGAAAGCAATAGCCTGCTGAAATCTTTTTTACAGGGCTATGTGGCCTCCAAATCGGCACATAATGATGATGCTATTACCTTTCTGGAAGCACGGCCAAAATCAAACGAGTATGTAAGCCTGCCGATGATTGATTATCTTTTGGGATGTGCCAAGCTGAACAGAATGGATGATGATGCGCCTGTGTTTTTAAATGCTTATGTACACGAATATAAAGGCACTAATTATATTAAGGATGCTTATTTAAAGCTGGGTTATTATTACCTACTGCAAAACGATGTTTCGAAATATGAAGCCTATGCCAAACTGGCTCAAACCAAAGGTTATGCTATTGACGAAAAAGACAAGCAAGCCCTGCGCGAAGCCAATGATACCAAACCCGACCTTGACCTGTTAAAGGCTCGTTTTTACTTTGATGGCGGCTATTACAGCAAAGCTTTAGGCCAGCTTAACGGCAGGGACGTAAACAGCTTTACGCTGATAAGAGATAAAACAGAATACTATTATCGCCTGGGCAGAATTTATGAACACACAGACCGGCCAAATGAGGCCCTGTCGGCCTACCAGCGGGCCATTAACAATGGCAAGGCAACCAAATACTATTATGCCGCGAATGCGGCAGTAAGCATAGGTCGTATTTTTGAAGAAAAGCGCGATTACGCCAAGGCCGCCGACTATTACCACCAGGCACTGGATATGAAAGATCACGAATATCAGAATGATATTGATAATGATGCCAAAGCAGGTTTGAAAAGGATTGGGATGTAAGAGTGAACCAATTTCCAACTTGTCAAATGAACGATAGTGAGAGATCTTTTACAACATGAATCATCACCATGCAGGTTCGTTATACAAGGCGCAAAAGATTTCTCTTTTGCACCCTATCACATTCCCTTGCTGCTCTATCGATGAAAAATTGTTTGTGGGTTGATGCAAGGACGCTTTGTTGACGTATGTTTACGTCAGATGGAGATGTAAATTAGAGCTAAGTTATCAATATAGCGTCTTCAATATCTTCTTTAATAAAAGTCCATTCTTTGCCTTTTAGGCATATCGGATCAAAATCATAGTCAGCATTAGAGAAATCTGTAAAGTTTTTTTTAATCAGTGCTTCATCATGCGTCCATTCAAAGCGCTGTTTATGCAGGGCAATCATATCCTTTATCGGGTATACATTTAAGGCTTCATGCAGATCCCAGAAATCTTTTTTTCTGCCACCCCGCTGAACAACGTCTATTTTCATCGCGACGATCTCATCAATAGTGGCCATACGAATTCCATTTTCTACTGCTATTTCCTGAAAAAAAGGATCCATTGCATAATATACATCCAGTTTTATGGCGTTATCTGCATCTGTACCCACAAGATAAGATTTGCCCATACCAGGGTTACTTCCAAACTCACCATCGATATATTCAAAGTTATCTTTCAGAAAGGATTCAATGGCCTCGAAATCTATGCTGCCATAAGGAGCCTCTGTAAATAAATCAATATCTACCGACATACGATGCCCCCAATACAGGCTTAATGCCGTACCACCAACTAACCTGAAATCTTTAAGAGACGCTACCTTCATTAGTTTGATAAGCGCATTTTTCAGTGTATCTGTTACCGTATTCCAATGCAGCATATCACTTAATTTTTGCATGACTCATTATGGGAATCGTTTGATCAAATTGATCTGTGCCGATAACTGCTTTTGTTTTGCCTGTACCGTAAAATCTGATAATTTCCTTTCTTTCATCTTCATTCCCGCGCTCAAATACACGTTTTATAATAGCCTTGTATTGTTTTTTCCAATCAATTTTACTGATATCGGCATCCCAGAATAATACTTTTCGCAGAATTGATAAATCGGGTTGTTCTTTATAGCTATTCTTTTCTTTTTCCTTTTTTAACTCATAATGAGCTTGCAGTAAAAACATCGTTCCTTCTTCCAATCCCAAAGCGCGATCGATCTTTATTGATAGGCCGGGTGTAAGTCCTCTTCTTCCTTTGGTAATCTCGTTAAATATTTGAGGATATTCCTGCAATGAAATGGCAAAAGGGCCTTTTTTGAGGTCTCTCTTTTTTAATTCCCGCTCTAATATGAGTCCAGGATGAATTCCCTTATACTTTTTAAGTAACAATTCCATAAACAAAAGTAAACAAATTTGTTTACATAAATTAGCTTATATCTCAATTTGTTACTGAATCTTAAAAATGAAATTTTTTATACGGGTTGATGCTGTGGACTTTTAGGTGCTTAGTGTTTTGTCCGTCCGGTTTGGGGTGCCGTATGGATTCGGGCGAACGGACAAATAAGAATCATGAGAAGCGTTTGCGCGGTCTCAGGCCGTTATTCTAGCGCCAGGTTGAGCGGGATCACCCTCTACCGCACGCGCAATGTCATTAAGTTAAGGTAATAAATATCTGATTATCAATTAATTAAGTTTATTTTAAATAATCTTTTTCGTATATTTAATTCATAATCAATTAGTTAAAGTGCAAAAAAAAACCTCATTTTTAATTATAGAAAAATTGAGGGAGACAATTTTCA